>Ga0315277_10000369_pt1 | contig 72374 bp, 51 predicted proteins | sample YL17G05_15_MG_FD_203695 | JGI IMG/M metagenome (GOLD analysis project Ga0315277, IMG submission 203695) | Sediment microbial communities from Yellowstone Lake, YNP, Wyoming, USA - YL17G05_15 | ecosystem: Environmental > Aquatic > Freshwater > Lake > Sediment | place: USA: Wyoming | collected...
AGAGGTCAACCCGAACGCGGCGACACATCCGTAAACCGCGTCCGCGGTGGCCGCGCCGAGCCCGGAGAGCAGTCCGACCAGCCGCCCGCGCGCGAGGGTGCGACGGACGCACAGCACGCCGATGGGGCCCACCGGCGCGGCGATGCAGAAGCCGATGGCGAGCCCCCTGAGCAGATAGTCGAAGTTCATCTCTCGTCCTGCGCCCTAGGTATAGCCTTCGCGCGCTGGCTCCTCGCCAGGGGAGAGCCATGCCTTGACCGTGGCGCGGTCGCCCAGCGCGGCCAGCATCTCGGGGATGTCTGTGACTTGCGCGATGCCGGGCACCCAGGCGGTGTAACGGACTTGGTTGACGAGCCCGGGGGCGTCCTTGAAGGATTTCATCAGGCCGCGCAGCTCCACCGGGGGGAGGGATGGCTCGGCAAGCGCGGCGAGGAGCGCGATCATGCTTGCCTCCCCGCCGAAGGCGGCCACCTTAGCGACCTGATAGCCCTCTGCTCGCAGCCAGCCGAGGACGCCCAGCAAGTCGCTTACCCTACCACCTGGCAATGGCTCGCCGCCGATGGAAGTGTAGTGGGCGGCGCGTTGATACCAGATGTCTTCCGAGGGCGCAGTCTCGCCCTGGCCGCGCCAGTCGAAGCTGGCGGCCGGCTTCTTGCCGCCGGAGAGCTTCAGCGCCCCCTGCTTCCCCTCGTCCGAGATAGCGAGCATCAGGGGTCCGCTCCCGGCCTTGCGGACAAGGGTTGGCAGCACGGCGCCATCGCGGAGCTGCAACAGCGCGCGGGACCAGTAGGTATCGTCTATCCGTACCAGGCAAGTGGCTGCCGGCAGTCCTGGCTTGCGCCCCAGCAGCTTGTTGATCTCCCCAGCAGTAGGTTGCTTGGGCTCGACCGCGGCGAGCTTGGTCCGGTAGAGGTCTGCGATGGTGAAGAACCGCGCCGGCCGCTTGGGCAGCGCGCGCAGCCGGGGGTCGGCGAGGTCAATGTCGTCGCCTTCGCCTTCCGTCCCGCGCAGATCGCCGGGATGCTTCAGCGCGGCCTCGAAGAAGCGGTAAACACCGACTCTGAAGTCGGTGGGGCATTCATGCCCGCAGTAATGCTCCTCATGGGTGCAGCCGAGCTTGGAGTCGAGCGCGGCATGTGCGAAAGCAGCTTCCTCGGTTGCGCGCCGCGCGCCCACGATGGGAAACAGCGGATCGCGGATGCCGCTGAACACGCGCACCAGGCGGGGCGCGGCCGCGGCGAGGAGATCGTGGTACTCCATCCCCGCCGCCACCATGCCGGGGACGGCCTCGCAGTGGCAGTAGCCATCAGAACCGAAGCCGCAGTGGTCGGAGATCATGGTGGGAGCATTGCAGGGCGCGGCGGCCGCCACCCGCGTGTCCAGCGCGGCGAGGAAGGCGGTCTGATTGCCGCCGCCGGAGCTGCCAGTGACGCCGATGCGCTTTGCGTCCACGAAGGGAAGGCCGGCGAGGTAGGAGAGCGCGGCCATGTTGTCCTCGATCATGATTCCCTGGAGCGTCATGCCGGCGAGAACCGGATACCAGAGGGCGTGTCCGGTGCCTTTCCGCTCATCCGCCTCCGGGAAGTCCACGAACAGCACCACGAAGCCGCGCCTGGCGAGGCCGCGGCAGCGCCTGGCATAAGCAGGGGCCGACTTGCCTTGATAAGCGTGCCCGTGGACGTGCAGCACCGCGGGAGCGGGGCGGGCCAATCCGTCCGGGACATAGAGGTGGGCGGTGATATGCCAGCCACTTCCTCGCTCAATCACCAACGGACGGATAGAGAAGCCGTCGAACTGGACGGCGGGGCGCTCGGAAACGTCAGTCGGCCGGGCTGGCAGGATCCCGGACGGCAGCCCCAGGCACCTCTTCAACGCCCTCCTCACCTGTGTGATGCGCGCCCGCACCTGCTCCGCGCCCTTCCCCCGGTAGTCGTAGCGCGGGTGCTTCTCCAGCGCCTGCCGAGACAGCTCCTTGAGCAGGTCAGGGTAGGCAAGCTGCCGTGGGTCCTCCCCTATCTCGGGTTCTTTCAGCAGGCTGGTAAGCTCGGTGGTCATAGTGTGTGGCTCCAGGCGCGCATTCTATGGTTCTCCCTCTTCTCACACGGGGAGGAGCTTTCCTCTCGCAACATCCACTGCGGCGGGCGTGGGCAAGCCCGCCCTACAGAGGTTGCCCTTGACGGGCCTCCCCCGCTTGCCTACCATGGAGCTGATGGCTGCGATGGCCACTGCGACCGGGAACTCTGGCGAGCGCCGCCGGGCGCTGGTGATCTTCCTCGCCCTGTTCATCTGCTACGGGTACTTCTACTACCTGGGCGGGAACTGGAACGTGGAATCCCGCAACGCCGAGATCGTCTCCCTCGCCGAGGAACGCACCCTCGCCATTGATCGCTACCACTACTGGACCGGCGACAAGGCTTACCACGGCGGCCACTACTACAGCGACAAGCTGATCGGGCCCAGCCTGGTGGCGGCGCTCGTATACTGGCTGAGCATCCGCATCGTCCCGCCAAGAGAAGCGAACCCGCTGTTCCCGATCATGCTCTCCCTGCGGATTGCGAACCTGATCACCAATGCCCTTCCATCTGCGCTCCTCGGAGCGTTGCTCTACCTCTTCCTCGCGCATCTCGGCCTGAGCACGTCCCTGCGGGCATGGGTTGCCCTTGCCTATGGCCTTGGCACGCTCGCCCTCCCCTACTCGACGGCCTTGTTCGGGCATCAGTTCGGCGCGTTCTGCTGCTCTTGTGCGTTCGTGCTTCTCTGGGGCCAACGCGAGCGGTGGTCGGGCAAGCGTGCGGTAGCCGCGGGAGCTTTCGCTGGGCTGGGGGCGATCTCGGATTTCACCACGCTGCTGATGTCCCTGTTCCTCGGCCTGTATGCGCTCTGGGTGTGCGCGCAGAGGGAGAAGCAGTCGGTGGGTTTGGGGGGGATGGTGGTTCGGATCCTTCCCTTCGCGGGGGCGTTTCTGCTCGCCATCTCCCCCCAGCTCATCGGCAACTGGTCGAGCTTCGGAAGCCCGTTCACGTTCCCGCACATATACCATGTGCAGGCCAGCTTCCGGGCTCGTCACACGGCGGGACTGCTGGGGGTGCATGTGCCCCAGCTCTTCCCGCTCTATCAGCTCACCTTTGGCTCCTGGCGAGGGCTGTTCCACGGCAGCCCGGTGCTGCTGCTGGCGCTGCCAGGCTTCTACTTGCTTGGGAAGCGTTGGCGGGCGGAGGCGGTGTTGATCGGCGCGGCCTGGCTGGGAGTGCTGCTGATGAGCGCGGGATATGAGAACTGGACCGCGGGCAGCGCCTACGGGCCGCGCTACCAGATCGCGGCGATACCGCTGCTGATGGTAGCAGCGGCGGCCACCGCGGAGCGGCTGCCGTGTCTTTTCAAGGCGCTGGCCGGCATCTCCATCGCTCTCATGTTTGCGGTGACCGCGCAAAGCCCGTTTGTGGCGGAGAGCTTGCGCACTCCACTGGCCTCCGCGCTTGCCCTGTTCGTGAAGGGACAACTCCTTCACGGGAATCTGGGCAGACTGATGGGCCTGCCGGGGCTGTGGAGCCTACTGCCGCTGGCGCTCGTGGAGGTCGCACTGCTGTACGCGCTCTCGAGACAGCGCTAGGTGGCGTTTTGTCGTCGCGGTCCGTCACCCAGACGCCGCTGCAAACGCCCGCCGGCGGCAGGAGCGCGGCCTGTGGTGTGAGAAGAGACATAGCACACCGCGGCGATGCCGCTTGTGGGAGGTAGTTACGTGAAACGAAACGAGCAAGTGCTTACGCAGCACCGCGCGAAGTGGGACTGCGTCTACTCCACCGGGATGGCCACGCCACATGTGAAGTGGGCGGACCCCTATGCCAGGGGGCCGATCCGCGCCTTCTTCCTTCCCTCGATAAACGAGGGCCGGACGGTAGTGGAGTTGATGCAGCGGCTTACCCTCACCGGGAGGGCGGTGAGCATGGATCCACGCTGGGATGTCAACAAGTGGTGCATGGACCGCTATGGCGCGATGGACAGTCTCCATCCCAAGGACTATGCTATCGCTTTCTCTGTCTTAGAGCAAGAGCTTGCCGCCGACGACTCCTACGATGTGCTGGTGATGCACGGGGTGCGCGGGTGGTTCGAGTTCCCGGAGAGGGTGAAGAAGCTGATCTTCCGGCGGGTGCGAAGAGGGGAAGGGCTGGTGCTCGTCCACCCGCACTTGGGTGAGGATCAGAAGGACAAGACCCTGTGGGAGATGTCGCCGATCGTGGGGGTGCCTCCCACCACCCTGAAGGAGCCTGGCGCGGGTATCGAGGAGGGGTATCCGCGGCCCCCCAAGGAGGCGACATTCGGCGACCCGTGGCAGAGAGCCGCCGATCATTACATCGTCAACGGAATCCCATTCGAGGCGCTCCCCTATCCCGCGCTGATGCATTACCGCTATCGGTTGGCCAAGGGCGCGCAAGCGCTCGTTATCGGAGCAAAGAACAGCCCGGTGGTTGGGGTCAGGGAGTTTGGCAAGGGGCGGGTGGTCGGCCTCGGCTACCACTGTGAGGGGCTGTTCCCGCAGGTGCGGGCGCGCCGGGGCGAGCTGAACGAGAACTTTTGGGAGTACCTCTTCTCGCTGCTCATGCGCTCCGTCATCTGGGCGGCTCGCAAGGAGCCGCCTATCCAGCTTACGGCGGTCGCGCCCTCGGCGTCCCACTTCTCCCCTGCCGGACGCGCTGACGGCAAGGTGACGCTTCGTCTCTCGAACTCCGGCCCGGCCCGGCAGGTGGAGGTGGCGGCCGCGTTTCTGGACGGATCGCGCAGGCCCGAGCGGAAGACCACGAGGCGCGTTGCCCTGCCGCGCGGGGAGACCGAGATATCGCTTGCTCTGCCAAAGACCGCGGCGGATGGCGGCCGACATTTCGTGGACGTGATGGTGACGGCGGGCGAGAAGAAGCAGGACTGGGGCTCGGCCAGCTACACGGTGCGACAGGCGGCGCGAGTGACCAAGGTGTCCCTCGACGCCGACGCGGTGCGGGAGGGCGGAACGCTGGCCGGACGCGCCAGGCTCGCGGGCAAGCCCACGGGCCTCACCCTGGTGGCGGAGCTGTGGGACCAGACGGGTAGGCTCCTCTATCAGGACTCGGTGGCCGTGGGCGCAGAGAAGGGGATCAAGTTCCGCGTACAGTGCCCGCGGGCGCTCACCAACATCGGCTGGGTGAGGTGCAAGCTGATGGATGGCAAGCGCTTCGTCTCCGAGGCGCGCGCCGAGGTGGCGCTTACTGCTCCCCGGCGCAAGTGGGAGGAGTATGAGGTGATCCTGCCCTGGCTGCACCATGGGGTATGGCCCTGGACCCAACTGATCGAGGACCAATACCGGCGCGCCGGGATCACCAGCACCTCGGACCCGCAGCTCAACTTCTCCCTGACCGTTTCCATGCATCCGCCCGGGTTCGGCGTGTACTGGTACAGGCGCCATCCCTACCTCCGCCAGCGGGCCCTGTACGGAAAGACCAAGGACACCAAGCACCTGGCGCGCGTTCCCTGCTTCCACACCGATGAGTTCCGCAAGCCGGTGGCGGCGGCGCTCCGCACGGGCATGCCTCCTGTGCTCAAGTACAGCCCGCTGGCCTGCTATCTGGCGGATGAGTCCTCCATCACCTGCTACGAAGATGCGCTTGATCTCTGCTGGCATCCGGCCACTCTGGCGGAGTTCCGCAAGTGGCTGCGCAAGCACTACCGCGCCCTGGAGGCGCTCAACTCAGAGTGGGGCACGGACTACGGGAGCTGGGACAAGGTGATGCCTGCCACCTGGGAGCAGGCCCAGGCGCGCGGGAATCCCGCTCCCTGGGTTGACCACCGGCTGTTCATGAACCGCGCGCTCGCCAGCGCCTTTGAGTACGCGGTGAGCGTGGCGCGCGGGGTTGACCCAGATGGTCTGGTCACCATCTCCGGCACCCAGACTCCTGGGTCGCACAATGGTTGCGACTGGTGGAAGATAGACCAGATCATTGACTATCTGCAGCCCTATTCCGGCGGCGGCCAGGACGAGATGCACCGGTCCTTCAACCCCAAACTCATCCTCACCGGATTCACGGGCTACGCGCTGTCCGGCCTTCCCCTGGAGTACGAGATCTGGCACCGTTTCTTTCACAACCATCGCGGCGCCTCCATCTTCTGGGGCTACAGCTTCATTGACCCTGATCTCACCCTCAACGCGCAAGGCCAGTCGTTCGTGAAGGTGTTTGGCGAGCTGCGCGGGGAGGGCATCTCCCGCGCGGTGACCGGGCTGACCCGCGAGCACGACAAGATCGCGCTCCACTACTCCATGGCGAGCGGCCACGTGTGGTGGATCCAGGATGGCTGGATGCGCTACCGTGAGGGCGAGCTCGAGTATGGTTCGGGCACCTCGCCCGACTTCGCCCGCTTCCTTCGCAGCCGGGTCGGCTGGGGACAACTCCTGGAGGACATCGGCTACCAGTACAATTATCTCTCGTACCAGCAACTGGAGGCTGGCGAACTCACCAAGCAGGGGTACCGGGTGCTGATCCTCCCCGGCTCTATCGCCCTGTCGGACGAGGAGGCCGCTCACATCCGCGCCTTCGTGAAGGCCGGCGGGCTGGTGATCGCGGACGTGCGCCCGGGCACCACGGACGAGCATGGAAAGCGGCGCTCGCAGGGCGCGCTCGACGATCTGTTCGCGGCCCCGATCTCTGGCGAGGGGCGCGCCATCTGCGCCAACCGCTGGCTGGACACCTATGCCAAGAGCCGGCTCGAATCCGAGGGCCGGATGATGCGGGACCTGGTGTCGGGCGAGCTGAGGCGAGCCAAGCTGGCGTCCCGCGCCACAGTGCGCACAGGCGCCGGCGTGCATCCAGTGGGGGTGGAGCGGGTCACCTGGCGAGGAGGCGGAGTCGAGGTTCTCGGCCTGCTCAAGGAGACACGCGGCGTGTTCAGGGAAAGCGCCGACGGCACCAGTGGGTTCATCGTGCAGGAAGGGATGAAGGCGGTGGACGCGGTGCGGGTCAGGCTTCCGAGCAAGGGGCACTGGTATGACCTGCGCACCCACCGGTACCTCGGTGAGATCAGTGCGATTGATGCGATGCTCCACGAGGCAGACCCGAGGCTCTATGCCCGGTTGCCCTACGAGGTCAAGGGCTTGTCCCTCTCCCTGATCGGCAGGCCCAAGGGCGGCGCGGCGCTCCGCTATCGGGTCAAGCTGGACGCCGGCTCGGCGCAGCCCGTTGGCCAGGTGGTCAAGGTCGAGGTGTTCGGACCCGACCGGCGCAAGCATGCCGGGTACTCCCGCAATCTCGACCTGCGCGGCGGAAGCGCAGAAGGAGAGGTGCCCCTCGCCCTCAACGATGCCGAGGGCAACTGGAGGATCGCGGTCACCGACGTGTTCTCTGGAGCCAAGGCCGAGAGGACGTTCAAGGTCTAAAGGAGACATACCCCCCCCAGGAACAGCACGAGGAAGACGAAGCCGAGGAGAGTGTTGAACGGGCGCGAAAGGTAGCCGAGGGTCTCCCCACAGAACCCGAGCGCAAGCAACAGAATGAACGCGGTTGCGGACCTACCCATGTATTGTGCTGGGCACCTCTCCGGCGTTACGAAGCACAGATGAGCAACATGAGACATCCGTCACTGCTGCCCGAACCGAACCCTACGGCTGCAGTTCCGGCAACCGCCCTCCTGGGCCGAACCCAGACTCGCCTGAGGGCCCTACCAGTACAGCAGATGCTATCCCGGCGGGTCGAACACCGCGAGCGTGCGCGTCGCCGGCGACACCGCGACCACGCCTGCTGTGTCCATGGCTATCACATAGACCGCGTCTGCCATCGCTGGCGAGCGCCACACCACTTCCCCGGTATCACAGTCGAAGACATGAAGGCCTGCTGTCCAGCCCTTATCAACTGAGGTTGCCCCCTGCCACGTCTGCCTGAGAACCGCCGCCCAGTAGTGACCATTTGGCGAGAGGGAATACGCCGCGGGTTTCATCTCGTCGAACTCCCAACTGTGCCTCACGACTCCTGACCGATCCAAGGCGTCAACGACGCTGGCCCGCGGTCCCGTTCGCACAACAAGAGCTGAGCTCGCCGCATTCGCGATCTGCATACCTATGGATCGAGCTGCGTGCTTCCCAGCTATCATCATAGGGGCTTGGTACTCCCAGAGCAGGCCCTCGCTCCGGCCAAAGAGATAGAGACGCCGCACATCACTTGGCCGCTCCCCCTCGTAGGGTGTCAGCGACACTAGCGCGTACCCTAGATCAGGAGATGCAGCGAACCCGCGCCATTCGCGAGCCAACTCGCCCTGGCCGGGGGGCAATTCCCAGCGCCAATTCTCGGTACCGTCTTGGGCGAAGCTCACGAACTGCTTGTGTCCAGCCGATTCCATGAAGCCATATGCGCCGCGCGCGGTGAACTTGGGAACGGCCGTGACGCCAGCATCCGTGAGTGTCCGTCGAAGATCATCCGATGGTGCTGTCTCTCCTGCCCTGGCAGGCCGGAGCAGCAGTTGGCCGGCGTACGGCAGCGTACCGCTGAAGCGCTCCAAAGGTATGCCTGCGGCGAGCAGACGGCCTTCCCGATCGTAGAGGCGCGCGCCCGCCTCCGGTGCTCCGAGAGCGCGCTTCCCCTCCAGCGCGGAGTCGCCTTGATAGCTTCGCAACGCCACGGTGGTCTGCCGCGTTGAGGTGCCGCCGACCCCAAGCGCTAAGATGTCTCCTGACGGCGACAGGCCGACAACCGAAACCGCCGTCTCACTGGGGAAGGGCTTCCTCCAAAGCAGGCGCTTGTCTCTGAGATCGAAGTAATATGCGGCGTTCTCGCCCTCGGAGGTTACAGACCCTGCGCTGTCGCTGCCTTCGTAGGTCGACCGCCCAGTAGTGACTGCCAGGTAGCGAATACCGGGTGTAAGCTGCATTGCTGTGAAGTCCACAATTCCGGGTGGAAACTGGTACTCCCAAGTTGCGCTCGACGCCACACGCTCAGCGCCAACTCCCCTGGGGTACGCGAATAAGAGAAGCGAGCATGCCAACAGCCGGGCCGTCCGCTTCATAGCGCTCCCTCTCTTTCCTGCTCTATGGCAGCAGTGGGCTTGTGGCACTACGGTATCCACTCACCAAGTGGATTAACGTAACTCGGGTCCTCCCAAACCTCGAAATGCAGGTGCGCGCCGGTGGACGAACTCTCCCATCGCGGGTTCGGCGGCGGTACCGAGCAGTCCGGGTAGTACGGAGGGGTGTCGTACTGCACCCAGTTCTCACCAGTCGTGTCCGCACTACCGATAGTGGCACCTCGCGAGACACTGCCCTGGGCGCGACCGCCGGGAAGCAGGTGGCAGTATACACTGGAGACGTTGACGTCTGCGTAGGCCAATCCTGACTCGGCTTTGTGCACCGTTCCATGGTCCAACCACACCTGATAGCCAAAGCAGTTCGCGTATTCCAAGGATGACTGGAAAGATGTTTAGCCGGCAAGGGGCGTCAAGGTACCGCCGGCCGTTGCTCCTTTTCTACGGCCGCACCTCTGTGACCGGCGGCAGGTCCACGATGTCCGGGCCGAACCCGAGCTCTCCCCGCTTCGGCCCATGCCACAGGCTGGCGCCGAAGGTGGTGAGATAGATCATCTCCGGGTCGAACGGGTCGGGGATGACGCGGTGGGGCCAGCCGAAGTTCGCGCCGCCGAGCCGGCTCCATGTTCGCCCTTCGTCCTGACTTCGGAACACCCCGTGGTGCCAGGCGGTGGCATACACCACCTCCGGCTCCCGAGGGTCAATGGTCACGGCGTAGGCGTAGGGCCCGGGGAACGGCAGCCGCTGCCACGACTCTCCGCCATCAGCCGTTCTGAACACCCCGCCCATCACTACCCGGCCCGGGAGAGCAACCGGCCACGCGGCCACATACATCACCATCGGGTCCTTGGGATGGACGCACAGATCGTTGGGAAAAGGTATCTCATCTGACCCTGGCATCTGTTCCCAGCTTTCGGCGCCATCGCGGGTGCGGTAGATGCCGCCGGGAATGGACTGCCCCTCCCGGAACGAGCGCGTGATGAGCAGGTACATCACGCCGGCCGGGTCTCCGGCCAGCCACCAGGCGTTCAGATTCTCCTCCGGCAGACCGTTGTTGCACTGCCGCCATGAGTCGCCGTCATCCGCGGACTTGTACACGCCTCCGCCGAAGGCGGTGACGTAGAGCACCCGTCTGCCCACCGGCGAGGTGGGGTCGAGAACGATGTGCGTGCATCCCGTTTCCTGCATCCCGGTGATGCTCGCAGACCAGGTCTCGCCGCCGTCATCGCTGATGCAGACCCCGCCGCGGAAGTTCCGCACACTTATCCTGCGAAACATCTTCAGCCGCGGGTAGTCGTGTCCCCCGGACCACACCGACCATACCTTGCCTGGCACCTCGGGATCGAACGCCAGCCAGTAGCAGGTGTTTCGCCAGGCGAAGGGGACGCCCTTGATCCGGTGATGCCAGGAGAGGCCGCCATTCCTGCTCTTGTGCAAGCCTATATCCGTATAGCTGATAAACGCGGTGTTCTTATCGCGAGCATCGAAGTGCACGCCATAGCAGGTGGTGACATCCAGTCCCCGCGTATAGGCTCCGCCCTCGGTGTCGAAGCTGTTGACGACGGTCTCCCATCTCGCCCCGCCATCCCGGGTCATAATGGTGCGTCCCATGTCCGCGGCATAGCAGAGGTCAGGGTCCGTGGGGGCCACTCCGAGACCGAACGGACAGTCAGGCCACATCGAGCCGTAGGAGTTGGTCAGCCAGCCAGGATCGAAGTTCTGCGGTTCCTGCCAGGGGTTCGCGCGCAACGACCATTCCCAGGTGGCGCCTGCGTCGGTCGTCTTGGCGATGCCGACATCCCGCCGCGACACGCCGGCCTCCTCCAACACGTCAATGTTCAGCGCCAGATAGCCAATCTCCGGGTGATCGCGGCAGATGCTCAATGCTCTCACCGGCGGCCCCCACACCTGCCCCAGTCTCGGTACGGCGAGCTGCACGCCAGCGCCTGCGTGCCGCCACAGCCCCCCACCGTCCGCCGATACGAACAAGCCGGCCGGCTCGTCGTCCTTGGGACTAGTGATCACATATAGCAGCCTGCCCCCTTCTCGCGGGAACCCGACCGCGCCGGCCACTATCGCTCCGCCGCCGGCGAAGGCGGCCGACTGCCAGCTCTCCCCTCCATCCGCGCTTCGCCACAGGCCCCCGCTCGTGATCGCCCACGCCTCGTGCGAGTTCGGGCTGATCGCCAGATGCTGCACCGAACCATCCCCCATCTCCGCGGTCCTCGCCCACGTTTTCCCGCGATCCTCGCTGAGGTAGATAGCGGCTCGCGCCGCGTGCCCATCCGCTGCTCTGGCGCTCACGCCGGCTAGCAGACGCCTGTTATCCACAGGATCAACCGCCAGCGCGCTCACGCGGCCTCCGGGCCAGCCTTCACCCAGGTACACGGGGGCCGCCTCATCTCCCAGCAGGTGCGTCGCCCGGTGCGCGTGAGGGCCCGGCCAGATCATCTGCCACGACTCGCCGAAGTCATCTGTGGCATAGAGCGCGTTTGCTCCCGCGTAGATTCTGCTCGGGTCAATGGGGTCGAACACGAAGCAGTTACACATCACCAGCAGATGACACATCCGCCAGCGGCGGCCCCCGTCTCTGGTGATGTACTGGCCCGTCATGTCGCAAGTGAGGATGACTGTTCCCGGATCATGGGGGCTCACCGTGGGATGGTACATCGAACCTCCCCCGCCCGGCCCCAGTCTCGTCCACCCCTTGTCCTTCGGTAAAGCCACTGTCGGCACTGCCATCAACTGCCTCCACTACTTACAGTCAACCATCGTTCCAGCAACCTACCAGCCGAGGTTGAGGCCTGCGAACTCCCCCTGCATCAGCCCCCGCAGCCGCTCCATCTCCTTCGCCGTCAGCCTCATCCCGGCCCCGGCCGCGTCCTCCTCCAGATGGCTGATGGAAGTCGTCCCTGGGATCACCGTGGAGACCTCTTCGTAGGATAGCGCGAACGCCAGCGATGCCTGCGCCCAGGTTCGGCCCGCTCCTTCCGAGAGGAAGCGCAGCTCCTCCATCAGCCGCTGGCGTTGGGCGGTCTCCTCCTCACTCCAGCGTTCCCTGGGATCATCCCACTTCGGCGCCGAGCCGAGCATCAGATCGCCGCCGAGCATCCCAGAGTCCAGCGGCGCCTTGATAATCAACCCAACGCCTTCCTCCTTGGCCGCGGCGAAGCATCTTGCCGGCTCGAAGTTGAAGAGGTTGAACAGGATCTGGATGGCGTCGGGCTGCCACCGCTTGATGGCGTCAATGGCGTACTGCGCACCATCTAGCGAGATACCGTAGAACCGGATCGTTCCCGCCTGCTTCAGCTTGCGCAGCTCGGCCAGCAAGTCGTCGCTGTCGAGAACGGACGGCGCAGGGCTGTGGAGCTGGTAGAGGTCAACGTAGTCCGTTTGCAGCCGTCGCAGGCTGTCCTCCAGCGCGCGCCGCATATGCGCTACGCTCCAGTCCTTCGCGCTTCCCTCCGCCGTCCGCACCGTCCCGAACTTGGTAGCGATGATCACCTGATCGCGTTTCGACGCGAAGGCCCGGCCGAGCCACTCCTCGCTGCGGTAGCCGCCGTAGAAGTCGGCAGTGTCGTAGAAGGTCACCCCCAGCTCGAACGCCCGCTCCAGCAGCGGCTTATAGTCCCGGTTCGGATCGCCGCCCAGCGGCCCGCACCCCAGGCCGATCTCGGACACGCGCAGCCCCGTTTTGCCCAGACCACGGTAGATCATATGTTCGCCTCCCACCCGTACTTCTACTCGGCAGCCCTCACTCCCTGTCTCTGCCGGGAGTGCAGGTCGGGGTCGGTTCAGAGTGGAATGACCAGCATGACGCGCTGATAGTGAGTTACGGGATGGCGCAATCCGGAGAGCGAGTGCAACGATGGCTTTGGCGCGAGCAGGTTCTCGCCTACTGCGGCGCGTGCATCTTGGCCTGGCTTTGTGCGCTGGCTGGTGTGTCCGCCTGCGCACCCGTCCCTCAGAAAGGCGATGGCATGGCAAGGGTCTGCCGTTGGTATGGAGGCAAGAAGGCGGCAGTGAGTCTGCGGTTTGACGACTCCCACAGCTCACACATTGAGTTGGCGGTGCCCGCGCTCAATGAACGCGGTCTCGTGGGGACGTTTCTGGTGTGCCCCGGGGTGGCGGGTTACCGGAACTACCACGCGACCTGGGAGGGCGCCGTTGTGGCCGCGGGGCACGAGCTCGCCGATCACACCATGAGCCACCAGGGAGCAAGCTCCGACGCAGAGGCCGAGTGGGAGATCGGAGAGGCAGCGAGGATCGTGCGCCAGGCGCAGCCGGACCTGCCACTGCTGGTATTCCAACGCGGGGGTGGAACGGCGTGGCTACAGCGCAAACCCATCGAGTACCTCACCGCGCGCTATCACCTGTATGACCTGGATCAGGAGGCGGGCCGCCCGGATAGCCGAGTGATGTCCTGCAGCGAGCAGTATCCCTGGTTCAGCACGGCGGCCTTCTCGGAAGCTCTGGATCAGTGCATCGCCGAAGGTCGGTGGTTCCAGCCGCACTTCCACTGCATCGGCGAGGGGTGGCTGCCGATCTCCGCCAGCTTGTTCGATGAAGTCCTGGAGGTGGTGGCCGACCGCCGGGAACAAGTCTGGAACGCCAGCATCGGCTGTATCCTCCAGTACGGCTGTGAGCGGGATCATTCCACGGTGTTCGCTCATGCTGTCGGCGATGACCTGGTGGCCCTCTTCTATGCCTGCGAGTTGGATGGCCACCCGTACCGGCAGCCGCTCACCATCGAGGTGGACCTGCCTTCTTCCTGCGAGAGCGCTGCGGTGATCGGGCCTGACGGCACCGTCGCCTCACATGTGACGGTGGACCCCGACGGCAGGCGCGTGGTCCGGTTCGATGTTCGGCCGAGAGATGGAGCGTACCAGGTAGAGGCCAGGGGGTTGGGCGCCGCCTACCGCCAGCCGAGCGGCGACCTACAGGCGCCGGGCCCCCACCCGTACCTGTTCTTCTCGCGTGAGGACGTGCCGGCGTTGCTGGCCAAGGACCAAGACCAGATCGGGCACGTAATGTGGCAGGCGATATTGGAGGAAGCGGAAACGCTCGCCGGGGCAGCCCCAGGCCCTGCCGACAAGCGCGGCACCGGAGCCGTGCGGGAGCGTGTCAACCGGCTGCGGCCGCTGGCCTTTGCCTACGCGCTGACCGGAGAAGAACGCTACGGTCGCGCAGCTATCCATTACGTCGAGGCGGTTATCGCCGACGAGTCCTGGCATTCTACAGAGAGCGAGATGCTGGTCACGGCGGGGGCAATCTGCACGCTGGGACTGGCCTATGACTGGTTGTACGACATCATGGACGATAGCCTGAAGTCCCGCCTGCGGGAAACCATCGTCGAGTATGGCTTCAAGCCCGTCACCGCGGCCACCACCGAGGGTGTCTGGTGGACGGACTGGACAAGGGGGAACTGGGGCCTGGTGATCTACGGACAGATCGGTGTCGCTGCGCTCAGCATGCTCTCGGATGAACCTCAGGCGGCGGACATGCTCCGCATCTGCCAGGGCAAGGCTTGGCACTACGTGCAGGCGATCGGCAGCGATGGCGGGTGGGGAGAGAGCGGCAGCTACGCGCTGTATGCCTGGTCGAACGGCCTGATGTTCCTCGACGCCCTCAACCGCGTGGCCCATCTCAACCTGATCGCGCACCCGAACCTGCGCGCCTTCCCGACTTGGCTCACGAATCTCTTGGAGCCGGACGGCGAGAACTTCGTGCCGTTCTCAAACTGCGGGCCGTGGACTGGGGATATGCCGAGCATTCTCTACCGGCTGGCGCGCGAGCATCAGGACGGCTGCGCACAGGCAGTCGCCAGCCGCAAGACTATGGCGCAGCGCAGGGCCGATATCTTCGGCCTTATCTGGTACGACCCGTCGGTTTCCGACGAGACCATTGCCGGATGGCCGCTGGGGATGCTCTTCCCCAGCATTGACTGGGCCTTCCTCCGCAGCCGTTGGAATGACCCTCAGACCGTGCTCTTCGCGCTGAAGGGGGGCCAGAAGGACTGGGACCACTATCATCACGACACGAACAGCTTCGTCCTGTACGCCCACGGCGCGCCGCTGCTCGTGGACCTTCTCTATCCGCATCGCCTCTGGGGCTGTCAGACAGAGGCGCATAACACGGTGATGGTCAACGGCAAGGACCAGCGCGGCGAGGTGCGGGTGGCCGGCATGAGAGGGAGTCCCGAAGACCGCGGCGTCGTCGCCGGCTTTATCAACACGCCGTGGTATGCCCACCTAGTGGGCGACGCCTCCATGGCCTATGATCCGCAAGAGGTGAGCAGCTTCGTCCGCGAGGTGATGTATCTTCGTCACCAGCAGGAGGGTGATCCTCCCGACTACTTTGTCATGTTCGACGAGCTCGCCATGCCCGAGTCGGCGCTCCCTAGCTGGCTCGCCCACACGTACGCGCACCCCGAGGTGGAGGGCAACGTCGTCACCGTCACTCAAGACGGCGGAGCGATTGACATCAACGTGGTCGCACCGGCCCCGGCGATCTTCGATGTGCGAAGCAAGACTCTGGAGGAGGTGGGATCCCCCAGACCGTTTCCGCAGGCCGAAGCCGTGACCTGGGTTGCGGTGCATCCCGAATCCCAGACTAAGCGGGGGATCTTCCTGTCCGTGCTCACACCCCGCCCCGCCGATTCGCCCAGCACGACGCAAGTGACGGGCATTGGGAAGGCCGGCACGGTCGGCGCAGCCATAGCCAATCCGGGAGTGCGGGATATAGCGCTCTTCGCCCTCGATTCACCCGAGATAGACTGCGAGGGCGTTGAGGCGGCGGCGCGCTCCTGCCTGATCAGAGAGCGCGACGGCCGCGTCGCCGCCGCGGCGCTGTATGCCGGAAAGCGGCTATCATGGCGCGGCTCGCTCCTGTTCGAAACCGATGGCTGTGGACAGGCCGCGATCGCCTTCGGCGACGACGCGGTCTGGGCACACTTGGACCTGTACGACAGCCACTCTGTGCGCTTGCGAGTTGGGGGGTCCCCGGCCCGCGTGCTTGTGAACGGCGCCGAGAGGAACTTTCTGTACGACCCAGAACAGGCGTGCATTGAGGTAAAGGGCCCTGGCATCCGCGAGATCAAGGCCCTCTTCCGGGAGACGTGATCGGTGAGGCTGCCGTTTGAGCGACCCTCATCGACTTTGGCCTGCGTTACCACCCAACTGGAGGTCGCATGATGAAGATCGGCGCGATGACCACATCCTTCCGCAAGCCGTTCAAGGAGAGCCTGGCGGCGGCGGCCGCCTTGAAGGTGGACGGCGTGCAGATCTGGGCGACCAACCTCACCTACTATGACCCGGATCACGCCGTCGGCGAACTCGACCCCGAGTTGACCGGCCCGGCCGAGCAGAAGGACCTGCTCGCCGAGCTGAAGCGGCTCAACCTGGGGATCTCCGCGCTGTGCGGCGACCTGGGGCGCGGGTTCGTGAAGCCACACCACATCGAGGAGGATGTGGAGAAGACCAAGCGCATGATGGACCTGGCGAAGGCGTTGGGGGTTAGAGTGCTCACCTCGCACATCGGCCGCATTCCCGGGGACGCGACTGCGCCCGGCTGGAAGATCGCGGCCCAGGCTCTGGAGGACATCGGCGCCCACGGCGACAAGATCGGCGTGGTCTTCGCCAGCGAGACCGGCCCCGAGTCCGGCGCCGACCTCGCCGCGTTCTTGCGCTCCCTGAAGGCTAAGTCCATCAAGGTCAACTACGACCCCGCGAATATGGTGATGGGCGGCTTCGACCCGGTGCAGGGCGCCTACGACCTCGCCGACTTCATCGTGCACACTCACGCCAAGGACGGCATCGGCCCCGGCCCCAACCGCGGCGAAGTGCCTCTCGGCGAAGGCGAAGTCCCCTGGCCGCGCTACCTGAAGGCCCTCAAGGACATCGGCTACGACGGCTACCTCACCATCGAGCGGGAGGTGGGCGAGGACCCCGCCGCCGACATCGTGGTGGCGGCGAGCTTCCTGCGGGAGCAGTTGGGGAAGTTGTGAACCGCAGGACAGCACGGGCCGATGGGGCGGCTGTCCTGATCCGATGGTTCGATCCATGAACGCAGTCGAGTTGGGCGAGATCACGAAGACGTTCGATGGACACAGGGCAGTGAACGCTCTGACGCTGAGTGTCCCGCCCGGTTCCATCTACGGCTTCATCGGCCCGAACGGGTCGGGCAAGACCACCACGCTGCGCATGATTATGCGCATTCTCCATCCCGATTCCGGGTCCATCCGCGTCTTCGGGGAGGAGCGCCACGAGGTCTACGCGGAGCGCATCGGCTATCTCCCGGAGGAGCGAGGGCTATACCGCACCATGAGGGTGCGTGACCTTCTCACCTTCTATGCCCGGCTGAAGAACGGGAAGGAAGTGCGCCGCGAGGTGGACCGGTGGCTGGAGCGGCTGGACCTGAAGGAGTGGGCGAACAAGAAGGTCGAGCAGCTCAGCAAGGGCATGAGCCAGAAGGTGCAGTTCATTGTCTCCGTTGTGCATCGCCCCGACCTCGTGATCCTCGACGAGCCATTCACCGGCCTCGACCCCGTTAACCAGGACGCTCTCCAATCGGTGGTGCTGGAGCTGCGGGCCGACGGCGCGACTGTCATCTTCAGCACCCACGACATGACCACAGCCGAGAGCATGTGCGACTTCATCTGTATGATCTACCAAGGCCGAAAGGTGCTCGACGGAACGCTCACCTCGATCCAGGACGCCTACGGAAGCGACACCGCGCGAGTCCGGGTCGAGTCCAACGCCGAAGTCCTGCGCGGACTGCCTGGCGTCGAGCACATCACCGATCGAGGCCGTCTCCAAGAGCTGCGCCTGACGCAAGGGTGCGACTCGCAGCGCCTCCTGGCCGAGATCATGTCCCGCACGCGCGTCATCCAGTTCGAGTTGGCGCGCCCGTCCCTGCACGACATCTTCGTCCGCATTGCCGGGCCAGCGGAAGGAGAGGTCCATGCGTAAGGTCCTTCTCATTGCCCTGCGAGACTACAACGCCGCGGTACGCACCAAGGGCTTCATCATCGGCCTGCTGTTCATGCCCATCCTCCTCGGTGGCAGCCTCATCGGCCTGAAGCTGATGGAGAGCCACCGGGACACCCGGGACAAGCGCATCGCTATTGTGGACCACTCCGGGCTCATTGCTCCGGCAGTGGCGGAAGCGGCCAAACAGCGCAATGCCTCAGAACTCCGAGACGCCAAGACCGGCAGGCAAGTGCGGCCGGTATATCTCATCGAGATCGTGCCGCCGGACGACAGGGATCCGATGCGGCAGCGGCTGGAGCTATCCGAACGGGTGCGCTCCCACTCCCTCTCCGCATTCGTGGAGATCGCGAAAGAGGCCGTAGACCCATCCGCCACCGGCGACGTGTCACCCGTCTCCTACCACTCAGGAAACCCGGTGCTGGATGATGCCCGGCGATGGCTGGCCCAGCCCATCAACGACCGTATCCGCAGCCTGCGACTGGCCGCGGCCGGCCTCAGCGAAGAGGCGGTCGCCCGGATCACGCGCTGGGTGCCCGTGGAGCCCCTTGGCCTGGTGGAGTTGGATGAGGCCACCGGCAAGATCAAGGGTGGCGCCCGGCGGACCGAGTGGGAGACGATGGGCGTGCCCTATGCGGTCATGGCCTTGATGCTCGTCTTTGTAATCGCCGCGGCCACCCCGCTCATCTACACGGTCCTAGAGGAGAAGATGAGCCGGATTGCTGAGGTGCTGCTCGGGTCGGTGGCCCCCTTCCAACTGATGATGGGCAAGCTGATCGGTAGTGTGGGCGTATCACTGACCACGGTGCTGGTCTACGCCCTCGGCGTCGTCGCCATCGCGTACCATGTGAACGCTGCCTCCTCCCTGCCGTATAGCGTCCTGCCATGGCTACTCGTCTACGGGGTGGGCGCCGCGCTCATGTACGGAGCCATTTTCGTCGCCGTGGGAGCTGCCTGCAACGACCTGAGGGAATCGCAGAACCTGCTGATGCCCGTCTGGATGCTGGTGGTCGCGCCCATGTTCATCTGGTTCCCAGTCGTGAAGGAGCCGTCCGGGAGCCTTGCGCTCTGGACATCTCTCTTCCCCCCATTCACGCCCATGCTGATGCTGGTTCGCCAGGCCGCTCCCGGTGGCGTACCGGGCTAGCAACCCTGGGTGGGCCTGGGTGGAGTGATCGCGTTCACCGTCTTGTCTGTGTGGACGGCCGGACGGATCTTCCGCGTCAGCATTCTCATGCAAGGCAAGCCGCCCCGTCTCGGCGAGATCCTCCGCTGGGCGCTGCGAGGGTAGCGCGTCAGCTTACCCCATCTTCCCTGCGATCCCGCACTGCCTCGCCAGTCGTGCCACGCGCGAGCCGAGCTGATCCTCGTAGGCGTGGTCCCCCCCGCTGTCTGAGCCTAGCCAGGCGTACTCCCTCACCAGATGAGGGAAGTGCTCGCGCGCCATCTGCCTGAGCGAAGCGGCCACGCCGGAGCGGAAGTTCACCCGGTCCCAGTGGAGGTGAGTGACGGGGAGCTTGGCCGCCGCTTCGAATAGCTCCGCCAGATTATCCTCCGTGTCGGTCAGTCCTGGAAGAAACGGGCCGAGGAAGGCCCAGATGGCGATGCCCCGGGCCGCGGCGTCGGCGAGCAATTGGAAGCGTTGGTGGGTTGGCGATGCGCCGGGCTCGATCACGCGGCGGATGCGCTCATCGAAGGTGGTCACGGTGACCCCGATGTCGGCCGGCTTGCCCTCCAGCAGCGGCAACACGTTCATGACCAGCGCGCTCTTGCTGAGGATGGAGACGTGCCAGCCGCTCCTCGCCAGAATCTCCACGCACTGCCCGCTCACCCCGTACTTCGTCTCCAGCGGCTGCCACCCATCACACACGGAACTGAGCATCACCGAGGCCTGCGGCTTGCGGCGCACCTCCTTCGCCAGGACCTGGGGCGCGTTGGTGCGCACATCCACGAATGCCCCCCACGGCTCGGGGTGGCCGGTGAAGCGCTTCATGTACCTGGCGTAGCAGTACACGCAGGCGTGCTGGCAACCGACATAGCAGTTGATCGCATAGTCGGCAGGCAGGCCGGTCTCAGTGAGCACAGACTTGCAGGTGATCTCCCGGACGAGCGGCCCCGACATGATCTTCTTCCCGCGCTCAGTAGGCTCCGAGCTCCTGCGCCGCCTCCAGCATCGCCACCACATTCTCGGGCGGCACTTCCGGTTGGATGTTGTGCACCTGGGTGAACACGAATCCGCCGCCGGGCGCGAAGTCGCCGATGCGGCGCTTCACCTCTTCTCGCACCTGCCGCGCCGTTCCCCGGCTCAACACGTGCTGGGTGTCGCACCCGCCGCCCCAGAAGGTGATGTCCTTGCCGAACTCGCGCTTCAGCTCGGCCGAGTCCATTCGAGCGGCGGAGACCTGCACGGGGTTGAGCGCGTCTACGCCGATCTCGATCAGATCGGGAATGGCATAGCGCACGGAGCCGCAGGAGTGCAGCAGCAGAGCCGCCTTCGTGTGCGCCTTAATGCCGGCGAACAGCCGGTGCTGGTGCGGCTTGATCATCTTGCGATAGAGAGCGGGAGAGAGCATCGGCCCCTGCTGGGTTCCCAGGTCATCGTTCACCAGCACCACGTCAATGCTGTCTCCGAGCGCGGGGAGCACACACGCAGTGCGCTCGCAGTAGGCGTCCACGAGCTGGGTCAGAAAGGCCTCCGCCAGCTTCGGCTCCAGCATCAGCGTCTCCATGAACCTCTCGTAGCCCATCAGAATCTGCCCGGCGGCAAGCACGTGGACCTGGTAGTTGAAGACGACCGCGCGGTCGGTTTCGGCATGGAGGCGCCTGGCGCGGGAGACCAAGCTTTCCAGCCCCTCATCGGCATACGCCGGCCAGTCGTAGGTAGCGATGACATCACCGTGCCGGGCGAGGTCCGAGGCGGTCTCGACGGACGCAAGAGGCGGATTGACGGGATCGAAGTGGTAGCCGCTGGCCGATCTGCGCCCGATCACCTCGCCAGCGGCGTTGAGCGCTTCCTCGGTGCCATCCGGGCGCACGGTGGTTCGCCAGTTCTCGGGAAGCCGGCAAGGAATGCCGTCCGGCGCTCTCCCGTCACGCCAGGTCTTCGGCTCCAGGATGAGCATCTCGGTGGCGACGCCGAACCGCCGCTTGACGTCCTCCTCCACCCACACCACATGCTGGTAGGGGTCCACCACCTTCCCGCCCAGGGGCAGACCGAGATGCTGTTTGAGGCGGTTGTAGGCGACAGAGGTGAGGCCGGAGGATTCGGTGCCCCCGAGGTCAATGGGGAGGCGGGCGGGCTGGTGGTGGCGGAGAGTGGTGAGCACGCACTCACGAGCTGTCAAGATTCTGTCCTGGGTCTCTCAGATCGCCTCGCGCAGCGGCGTCACACACCATCCGCGCGCGGGCCAGGTCCCTCCGTTTCACGAACACCTTGACCTCTTGCGCGGGGAGGCTCATCACCGGCACGCCGATAAGCGGCGTCACGTCGCTCAGTTGAGCGCGGCTGGGGATGCCCTCGTCCTTCAGCCTTCCGCGCAGCACTGCGGCCTCCATCTCTCCGCCGACAGTGCAGAGGAGGACGTCCTCAATGCCGCGCGTGTCGGGACGTACCTGCGGAGGGAGGGCCGAGACCAAGGCGGCCCCGCAATCCGGGCAGCGCTGTACCTCTGGCAGGTACTCGAACTGGCACTTCGGGCAGTAGGGCATACGATCACCTGCTCCGGGCTATGTTAGCAGTCAGCAGCTTGTCTTCGCAAGCCGGTTTCGCAATTCGCGCAGGACTGCTCTCACCCACGCCGAACCTGATGCCATGCCAGGAAGGACGGCCAGCCGGGTCACCGCTTGCCTCCGGCTGCGAGCCGGCCTGGCGGTGCTTGCGTTGCTGGCGTTCTGCCGTCCACTTCCGTGTATGGAGACTCTGACTATGCCACCCTGCAAAGCCGCACAGAGCCTTCCCGGCCCCGCTCCGCGCAAAGACGCCTGGAAGGTGATCGGCCCAGGCGGTGGAGGCACCATGATCGCTCCCACCATCAGCCCGCACGACCCAGGCCTGGTGCTGGAACACTGCGACATGACAGGATCATACATCACCACCGATGGCGCGCTCTCGTGGCGGATGCTCAACTTCGGGGGCGTGGTGAACGTGTTCGCCTACGACCCCAACGACCCGGATGTGATCTATGCCGGGAGCTACGCGCTGTGGCGGAGTGAGGACCGCGGCGAGACCTGGCGGATGATGCTGCCCGATCCTGCGAACAACACAGTGGCACACATAGTCGGCGATCACGCTGACTGTCACCTCACCTCTGATGACCCCTTCTTCCCCGGCGGGAGGTGGCGGATCAGCGCCATTGCGGTAGATCCGGCCGACTCGAAGATGCTCTACGTCGTCTTCTCCGGCCGCCGTGCCCTTCTGCTGGTTTCGGAGGACCGCGGCAAGGCTTGGACCCGCGCACAGGAGTTCCCGCGGCGCCAAGTGCTGGCGCTCCACGTGCAGTCCGGCACCGCCGTGTACCTGGTCACGGATCAGGGCGTGGAGAGGCGCCAGGCTGGTCGGTGGACTCACCTGGCCGGCCCAGACGGCCGGGAGATCGTGGCCGCCACTATTGGCGGGGGGAAGCAGGCGGCCGCGCCGACCATCTACGTCACTACGAAGACCGAATGGCAGGGCGAGGAGCTGGCGGGCGGCATCTATGTGTCCGACGATGGTGGGGGGACGTGGCGACCGTGCAATGGATGGGTGATGGATGTGTTCCAGGACCCCGGGAATGGTCCCGCGCCGCACTTCCGAGCTATCACCTGCTCGGCCATGAACCCCGAAGTCTGCTACGTGGGCTTCCGCCGAATCCGTCTCGAGGCGGAGGCGGACGCGGGCGTCAGAGAGGAAGTGGTCAGCTCTGCTGGAGTCTGGGGCGGCCACTATCAGGGCTGGTACAACGGCATCGCCAAGACTACGGACGGCGGCCGCACCTGGATGATCGTGCACAAGGAGTCAACCGCTCCCTCGGAAAACATGGAGGTCTCCTGGATCGAGAGGAGAGCGGCCGACGGCGGGCGGAACATCTGGTTCGACGATCCCTACAGCCTCGGCGCAGCACCCTCCAACCCCGACGTATGTTATGCAACCGATCTTTTCCGAACCTACCGGACGCTCGATGGTGGGAAGACCTGGCAACAGGTGAACTCGGTGCGTGTCGGCGACGATCGGTGGACGACGCGCGGTTTGGATGTGACGACCTGCTACGGGGTGCATTTCGACCCCTTCGATGTGAACCATGTGTTCATCACCTACACCGACATCGGCATGTTCCAGAGCGCAGATGGCGGCAAGTCGTGGATCGGGTCCACGGAGGGCATCCCCATGGAGTGGCGCAACACCACCTACTGGATCGAGTTCGATCCGGAGGTGAAGGGCCTGGTCTGGGGCGTGTTCGCCGGCCCTCATGATCTGCCGCGCCCGAAGATGTGGCAAGGTCGCGGTGTGGCGCGCTACACCGGCGGGGTAGCGGTCTCGACAGACGGCGGCATGACCTGGACGCTCTCGAACGAAGGCATGCCGGAGACGGCGGCGACCCATATCTTGATGGACCCTACCAGCCCGGTTGGGTCCCGCACGCTGTACGTGTGCGGGTTCGGGCGCGGGGTGTTCAAGTCCACGGACAATGGCAAGACATGGCAACTGAAGAACAACGGCATCGAGGGGAAGGAGCCGTTCGCTTGGCGCATCACCCGCGCGGATGATGGCACTCTCTACCTCATCGTTGCCCGACGCAGCGACCAGGGCGAGATCGGCGATGAGAACGACGGCGCGCTCTACACGTCCACCGATAGGGCTGAGACCTGGGTGAAGATGTCGCTTCCGGAGGGATGCAACGGGCCGAACGGGCTTGCCCTCGATCCGCGGGACAACCGGCGCATGTACCTCGCGGCCTGGGGCCGAATGGCGCAGCCGCAGGATGTCGGAGGCGGCGCGTTCCTTTCCGAGGACGCCGGCGAGACGTGGAGGCTGATCTTCGGCGACTCCCAGCACGTCTACGACGTCACCGTGGATGCGAAGCATCCCGACACGCTGTACGCCTGCGGCTTTGACCAGGCGGCCTATCGCTCCACTGATGGCGGCAAGACGTGGACTCGCATTAAGGGCTACAACTTCAAGTGGGGCCATCGCGTCATCCCCGATCCGGTGCGCGCGGCGATGATCTACATCACCACATTTGGGGGGAGTCTGTGGCATGGACCGGCGGCTGGAGACCCCAACGCGGTGGAAGACGTGATCACACCGATCCCAACTGCCAGCGCGTGTCTGTAGGGCAGGTCCCCGGACCTGCGTCGGCGTGACGCAGTCACGCCATTCGTCCCTACTCGATAACGACCACCGCGGCCGCACGCAGCTCGGCAAGCGGAATGGTCACTTGGCTGCTTGCTAGCTCGTGCGCGCTGCTCGGCGCTGAGGCCGAGACGCCAGGATAGTGAACACGCGCCCTTCGCGCCGGCCGGGGCAGGCGAAGGTGGAGCTCCGGCGGCTTCCGGTGCCCGATGTCGTCAAAGCAAGACAATCCATCCCTTACTACCACACACGCATAGCGGTCGCCGGGCAGGGAGTGGAGCTGGCCCCAGGTGCCATATGGAAACTCGACCGGGTCCGGGGCGAACGACAGCACCCGGCCGCGCAGCAGCTCATACAGCGGGTTGTACGCGTCATAGAGGGCCTCAGTCAGTGAGTCCGGCTCCTTGGGTCGAGGCATACGAGGGGCCATGGGGAAGGCGCCAAAGGCAAGGGAGCGCTTGAGCCATTCCTCAGTCGGCAGATCGGACTCGGTCCACAGGTAGTAGTACGGGCGAGCGATGGCCGAGTAGAACATAGAACATTCGAGATCCTCACCCGATCCCTCCATCAGCACCGAGTCAATGTCCGCGCAGGAGCGGATAGTGTGGGGTTTGTTGCCGAAGGTCTCCATGCCGCGGGCGTGCAGCATCTCGGCGATCAGGCGGGTGATCTCATCGTAGTGGAAGTTGACGGAGTAGCACGGCTTGTCATTGACCATGGTGACCCCGTCGTCGTGGGCGAAGTCCAACTCGAAGTGGCGCCAGCAGTCGAGGAAGAAGCCGGCGAGCGTGGGATAGGCGTCAATGATCTTCCTCGCTGACTGAAGCTGGAACTCCCCCCACGGAAGCGATAGGTCGGCATTCATATTGTGGCACATGCGCCAACCGGACGGCTGGTAGCTCCCGTCCTCGTTCCTGCAGGTGGACTCCGGGAATCGTCTTTCCACCCATGGCTGGTAGCCGTCGTTGAGCTGGAAGTAGTAGTAGACGTTCACTCCTGCAGCAGCCAGGCGATGTATCCTATCGCGCAGCTCCGGTACAGTGAGCTCCACTGGCACGATGGGTGAGCCATGCTCCAGCGCGCTGATGTCCCGCCACGGCTTGTCATCCTCGGGGAAGTAGAGGCCGTAGTGCGGGAAGTGGGCGTGCATTTCCAGGAACCGGGCGTTGTAGCGAAGCAGGTCCTGGGTGTGGTCAGCTAGCCCGGCGTGGCCGCAGTAGTAGATGCCCTTCCTCTCCCACATGCGGGTGGTGGCGGGGTAGAAGAAGCGACGCCACTTCTTCACCGCCCATCCGAGGGCCGGCCGCCAGTCTCCCACCGTCGGCGCAAGTACACAGGACGCCTCCAGCGGCCGCTCTCCCCGAAGACCGATGAAGTACTGCACCATCTCAAGATAGGGCATTCGTTCGATATCGGTCTTCCGGTGCGCGCCCCAGGCGAAGACGCGAGGGCCGTTCACGGCCTGGAACTTGGCCGCAGGGATGCGCGCGTCGAACGGAAAGGCGATCGCCAGGCCGGCTCTTAGCCTGGGGCTGAACACCGCCGCCAGCGGCACCACGATGTCGTGCCAGCCGACTCCATTGTTGTTGACGTACAGGTACTCGAAGGAGGACATGCCATCGAGGTCGCGGGGCAGCCTCCCCGCCGGCGCCCAGAACTGCCAGCCGACCAGTGGCGGGAGAAACTGGAACACTTGGAGCGAGCGATCCGGTCCGCGCAGTTTGCGTACCTCCACCCTCCATGTCAGCTCACTGCCTGTAAGGTGGTAGCTGGTGGTGACGTCGAAGTCCGCCCCGTCGTAGCGCTTCGTGACCGAGATGGCGGTGTCATCCCGCCGGGTGGTGACGATCTGGAAGCCGTCTGGCTGGAGGTCAGAGAATCGCCGTCCTGTCAGCTCATCCACCACCGCCACCCCGCCGACGGCCTGACGCAGGTCGCCGCGGAGCTGGTCGAAGAGCTCCACCCTCTGCCCGCCGGGAGGGGTAATGGCTAGGCGGAGAAGCTGTCCGGTCTTCTCGTCCACGCCCACGGCGAGGTGAGCGTTCTCGATCACCAGCATGTGAATGCCTCCGGTCCGGGCTGTCGGCCACCTTCCACAAGGTGGGAAGCTCTCCTCTGCCTTCCGGCTTCGCGGCTGTTTGACACTGGGCAGGCGGCGGGGTATAGTAGGCATGGAGGGCATTCAGGTTGATACGGAGGTGTTCTCCGTGCCGCTATATGAGTTTCGGTGCAAGAAATGTGATCAGGTCTTTGAGCAGCTCTGCCGAATGGGCGAGAACGGCAAGGGCGTTGAGTGTCCGAAGTGCGGCGCGCGGGGCGCCCGCCGACTGATGTCCGTGTGCTCGGCGCGGGTGAGCGGCGGCGAGTCCAGCAAGGCGTTGTCTGGGGGCAGTTGCAGTACCTGCAGCGGGGGGAACTGCGCGACCTGCCATTAGCCTTCTGAGCGCACGGCACAGGTGGCGGGGCATCCCTTCGGTAGGGTCAGGGTGGACTCCCAATGTGCCACCCTAGAAAGGGCCCCCGAGGAAGCATGGGCGCGTGAAGTTCTACGTCACCACGCCGATCTACTATGTGAACGACGAACCGACCGTCGGGCATGCGTACAGCACCATCGCGGCGGACGTGCTGGCGCGCTATCATCGCCTGCGCGGTAACGATGTTCTGTTCACCACCGGCACCGACGAGAACGGGCTGAAGGTGTTGCGCGCGGCAGAGGAACGAGGCCTGGATCCGAAGACCTACGTAGATCAGATGGCCGATCTGTTCCGAACGGAATGGAGGGGGCTGGCCAGCTCCCACGACGACTTCATCCGGACCACCGAACCCCGACACCGCCGCGCCGTCCAGGCGTTCATGCAGGCGCTGTATGAGAGCAAGGACTTGTACCTGGGACACTACCAGGGCTGGTATTGCGTGTCAGATGAGACCTACTTCAGGGAGCAGGACCTGGTGAACGGCCGCTGCCCGAACCCGGAGTGCGGCAAGGTTGTGGAGTGGGTCAGCGAGCCGGCCTACTTCTTCCGCCTTTCGGGCTATGGGGATCGCTTGCTCGAGCACAACGAGCGGAATCCGGCGTTCCTGCTCCCCGACTTCCGCAGGAATGAAGTGCTGGCGTTCATCCGGCGTGGCCTGAATGATGTGTGCGTGAGCCGACGCGCGAACTGGGGCATTCCACTCCCGGCATCTCTACCTGAATCCGAGGGAATGGTCGTCTACGTATGGGCCGATGCCTTGGTCAACTACCTGACTTGTGCTGGCTATCCAGATGATCGGGAGAGATTCGAGAGGTTCTGGCCCGCGGACGTGCATGTCATGGCGAAGGACATCTTCGTGCGGTTCCACGCCACGCTATGGCCGGCGATGCTGATGTCGGTCGGCTTGGCGCTGCCGACGCGCATCGTCGCCCATGGCTTCTGGACGCTGGGAGGGCAGAAGATCGCCAAGTCGCGCGGCGCACACATGCCCAGGCCCCGCCCGACGCTGGAGATGATTGTGGCCGAGACGGGCTGCTCGCGGGAGCGGGCGGTGGACGCGCTCCGCTACCACGTGCTGCGGGAGGTTCCCTTCGGACAGGATGGCGAGTTCTCGCGTGAGGCGCTGCTGGGGCGGTATGCGAACGACCTGGGAAACGACCTGGGCAATCTGCTCCAGCGCGTGCTCGCCATGATTGGGCGGTACCGCGCGGGCAAGATGCCACCAGCCTGCCCACCCGATCCGACGCTTCATCAGGCGGCGATAGGGGCGGCGGCCGGCTGGGAAGGGGCAGCCGAGGGGCTCGACTTCAGCGCGGGCCTGAGAGCGATCTGGGCCTTCCTGGCGGAGGCGAACAGATACGTGGACCAGCAGGCCCCATGGTCTCTGGCCAAGCAAGGGGAGACGCGCGCGCTCGACCGAGCGCTGTACTCGGCAGCAGAGGCGCTTCGCATCGCCGCGGTGCTGGTCGCGCCGGTGATGCCCCACACCGCAGATGACATCGAGAGGCAGCTCGGACTCACCGAATGGCGGCGCCGGTGGGCGCAGGCGAAGGAATGGGGCTTGCTGCCTGGAGGGCAGGCGATCGGTTGTATGGAGCCGCTGTTCCCTCGGCTGGAGAGAGCGAAGGCAAAGCCGAAGACGACAGAGGCGGCCCCCAAGGAGGAGAAACGCATGGTCTCTATCAAGGAGTTCCAGAATCTCGACCTGCGCGTGGGTCAGGTCATTACCGCCGAGCCGGTGGCGGGCGCTGACAAGTTGCTCAAGCTGACGGTTGATATTGGTGAGGAGCGCCGCACTATGGTGGCCGGTATCGCTCTCTCCTACCGGCTGGACGAGCTGATCGGCAAGAAGGTGGTGGTGGTGGTGAATCTGGAGCCGGCGGTCATCCGCGGGGTGCGGTCCGAGGGTATGCTGCTGGCGGGATGGGTGAAGGGGGATGACAAGAGCATCACCCTAGTGACCCCCGAGCGCGACCTGCCGAACGGCGCCAAGGTGACCTAGCGGCTAGTCGTGCCCAGCAGGAGCGCCGGGCCGCTCGCGCTCTACCTCGACCGTGGCGATCACCGAGTTGCCGTCCAGCACCTTCGTCCCATCGGGCACCACCAGGGGAAGGCGATGGGCGATCCGCGCGGTGACCCCTTCCAGGGAGAGCTCCTCCGTGTCCACCTCTCTCACGCGGACGACCTTGTTCGCGGGCCCGGAGAGGGTGACCATCGCGGGCTCCACGCGCGCGGAGACAATGCGATAGCCCCGCGGAGGGCCGCCGCGCGACCGCAGCACCACGGGAACGGTGCGGGTCACCACCGCCTGCTTGACCGTGAGTGCGATCTCGGCGCGCGCCGGGCTGATGGTGATCCCTTCCAGCCGCTTCCCTCTCTGATCCACCGCCTGGATGCTTGCCACGCCCGGCAGTTCCGGCGTGACCCGACTGAGGTCCAGGCTGGCCAGCAAGCGCGCAATGCGGCTGACACGGCTCTGCGCGCCCATCACCTGCGCATACTTCGGCGCCACCTCCGCGGCGATCAGCTCGTACTCGGGCGGCAGCGCGCCGGTGAGGTTCGGCTCCACGAGTTTCGACTCCCTTACCACCGGCTCCAGGGTTACCTGCACCCGCGCCGGCCGCACCTCCACAAGCGTGAGATTCTCGGGCGCCACCACCTCCACAGGGAGCAGATAGCCGCCAGCCTTCAGGCCGCCGCAGGAGATGAAGGGCTCGACGCGGGGGACACCATCTGCCAGATCCTCTTTCATGCCCCGCAGCCGAACCTCTGCCAGCGGCAGCTCTCCCTCCAGGGCCAGGTCGCCGGCCAGATCGCGGGCGCTGACCGGAGCCCTGGCCGTGGTCTCGACGATCAGGGTGCGTTGCGTGAACAACACCCAGAACCACAGGAAGACCGCCAGCGCCAGGGCCGCCGCCTTGAGCAGCAGGTTCCTATGCAGCATTCTGGCGTCTCCTCAGCCTGAGGCGGGGTTCCCGCGGCGCGGGAGTGAGGATGCCCAGCAGCCGCTGCCGCAGCAGGTCCGGTGTCAGGTTCCCGTAGAGCTTGCCGTCCACCGCGAGGGAGATGCCGCCCGTCTCCTCTGACACCACAATCACCACTGCGTCAGTGGTCTCGCTCAGCCCCAGCGCGGCGCGGTGTCTAGTGCCAAGCATGCCGCGGACGTCACGCCGCTCGGTGAGCGGCAGCAAGCATCCCGCAGCCACGATCCGGTCGCCGCGGATGACGGTGGCGAGATCGTGCAGCGGCGTCCCCGGGTAGAAGATGGTGCGGAGCAGGTCGGAGGAGACCAGGGAATCCATCTGTCTGCCGGTTTGGACAACGTCGTTGAGCCCCACCTCTCTCTCCACCGCCAGCAGCGCTCCGGACCGGTCGCGGGAAAGCTGCCGGGTGCCTCCCACCAGCTCGTCAACTAAGCGAGCGATCTGCTCCCGGCGGAGAGAAGTGAGCCCCACCCCGAAGATATGCCCTCGGCCGATCTGTTCGAGAGCCAGCCGCAGCTCCGGCTGGAAGAGGATGAGCACGGCGATGACGCCGGGAAGGAGCGCCAGCTTAAGCAGCCAGTTGCACGTCACCAGGTTGAGGGAACCGGTGAGCACGATTAGCGCCCCAAGGATCGCCAACCCTTTCATCAACTGCACCGCGCGAGTCCCCCGCAGCAGGCGCAGGACATAGTAGATCCCCACGGCCACCAGCGCGATGTCCAACACCGCGACGATCCCGAAGTGCTCTCTAAGCGTCTGCCACACATACCTGAAGTCGGCAATCATGCGCTGCTCCCCGCCAGGCGGGCGATTGGTCCTTTCTCAGCTCTCTGTGCGCTGCTGCTGCCGCTCCTCCAGCGCCTGCTGGAGTTTGCGGTAGGTCTGGGCCAGCGCCTCCGGCACCACCCGCGTCTCGGCCGATACCGCCATGAAGTTGGTGTCACCCGACCATCTGGGCACCACGTGCACGTGCATGTGTCCGGCATAGCCGGCGCCCGCGCAGCGGCCAACGTTGGCGCCGATGTTGAACCCTTCGGGCTGATAGGCTATGCGGAGCAGCTCCATGGCAATACGCATCCCGTAGAGAATCTCGCTCGACTCCTGGGGAGTCAGGTCAAGCGGATCCGCAACATGCCGGAAAGGGGCGACCATGAGATGGCCGGTGTTGTAGGGATAGCGGTTGAGCATGATGAACACCGCATCCCCTCGATAGACAACGTGGTTGGCCTCGTCATCACCCGCAGCCGGCATCACACAGAAGATGCATCCCTCGGGTTGCTCCGCGCCCACGTAGCTCATCCTCCACGGCGCCCACAGGTGGTCCACTCACCACCTCCTGCCTGGCCCTCGCCGGCTCATGATAGGGCCGGCCAGTGCCGCCGTCAAACTCGCATCGCCGGTCACCGTCCGGCCAGCGACACCGCCCGCCCGGTCCGCGCCGACCGGTAGATGGCGGCGAGCATGTCCATCACCACCACAGACTGGGAGGCATCCGAGATCGGCTTCTCTCCCCGCTGGATACACCGGAGGAAGTGGCGGACCTCCTCCACGTAGCCGTCCACCTTGGCCGGCTGCGGCCTCACCTCCAGCTTCGTATCGCCAGTCATCTCGTAGAGCACCAGCTCGGGGCTTAGCTGTGCGCCGCCTTTGGTGCCAAGGATGCGAGCGAAGTAGCTGTCCCCGGTATGGCCGGCCCAGGAGGCCTCGATGCTGATCGCCCTCCCCCCGCGGAAACGGACCAACCCGGAAGCCAGATCCTCGACGCTGAATCTAGCAGGCGCATAGTTTACCCCCCAGCCTCCCATCCCTTGGCCGGCCTTCCCCAGATGATCGAAGGTGACCCCGAAGGCGGAGACTGGCTTGGGCATTCCCATCACCCACCACAGGAAATCGAGCAGATGCACGCCGATGTCAATCAGAGGCCCGCCCCCGGACTGCTCGACATCCTGGAACCACCCCCTGGGAATGCCGGTACGTCTCAGCATCATGCCCTTGCCGAAGTAGAGATCGCCGAACCGTCCTTCCTCGGCCATCTTCTTCAGCAGCATCGCCCCTCCCCCATACCGCATGGACTGCGCGGTCATCAGCACCCGCCTCGCCTTCCGCGCCGCCGCCACCATCCGCCGCCCCTGTCTCCCATCGAACGCGAGGGGCTTCTCACACAATACGTGCTTGCCCGCCTGCAGGGCCGCCACTGTGATCGGCAGGTGCGTGTTGTTGGGCGTGCACACCGACACCGCATCCACCACATCGTCGGCGAGCATCTTCCGGTAGTCCGTGAACACATGCGGTATCCCGAACTCCGCCGCCGCCGCCTGCGCCCGGCCCCGGTGCACGTCGCACACGGCGGTGAGCTCCGCCGCGGCCGCCTCCCGGTAGCCTCCCATGTGGGCTGGCCCGATCGCCCCCGCACCGATGACTCCCGCGCGCACCCTTGCGGCGGACCCACTGGACCGCCGCCCTCCGATCTTCGCCATTGAGATCATCCTCCTCACTGCCTGTCCGTCCAGACCGGTTCCTCCCCTCGCCCACTACTTCGGCGCCCCCTGCGGCCCCCCTCTTCGCCACATCACCGCGGTCGTCTCTCGCGCATTGTGTGGGAGGTGACGCATAGATATGCCTTCGTAGGCCCGCGCCAGGACTGCCCGCGCTTCGGCTTCGTGCCGCCGCCTGGCGCGGGTGGTGTACTTGACGGTCATGATCGCGGGCGCGCCCGGCTTCAGCACAGGCGCCAGCGCGCACACCGCCTCCGCCGCCTCGCGGGGATCCACGTTCATATCGCAGGTGAGCAGGTCGAACCCTCCCCGCCAATCTTCGTCTGCCACCACTTCCTCTGCGCGCACGCGCAGGTGCTTCACGTTGGGGTGGCGGGCGACCGCGGCGTCCAGCTCGGCCGGGTCCACCGCCAGCACGTGGCATCCCATCTCTGCCAATACCAATGCCCACCCGCCGGGGGCGGACCCGAGATCCAGCACGCGGGCGCCCACGGACAGCGCGATGCCGAAGGTGTCGAGCGCCTCCTTGAGCTTCCACTGCGCCCGGTTGAGTGGGCGCTGCCCGGGTGCGTACTTCCGCTGGCGCCGCAGCGGCTTCCGGAGGAGGTGCGACGGCCGGTTTACCCCGAGGTAGGCAATCCCCTGATAGGCCTCGATGCTCACCACCCAATCAACCGCTTTCTCGTACTCCCCTACCCCGCCCGTCGCCTTCTCCAGCAGGAGAGCCACCGCGCGCTCAATCTCGCGCCCGCTCCACTGGTGGCTGCCACGACGGGTGCACCGCACCAGGAAAAGCTGCCCCGGCCCGACCCGGCCGATGGCCGCGGCGGCGGCCACCTGCGGGAAGCAACTCGCCTCCCCGGTCAGCGACGCAGTCGCCTGGACCGGCGTCACTCGCGCCACCAGTTCCGTCTCCGCCTCCCTCAACTGTGCCACCGCTTCTTCTTCGGGGAGATCGCTGAGCACGAGGATGTTCCCCTTGAGGAAGAGGGAGCGCGCCTCCGCCCCCGGGAGCAAGCGCCTTACCTCCCGGCGGGCCTCTGCCTCCAGGCCCGCGCTGGTGGTCACCAGCAGAGCACTGCGCCGGCCCTCCTTGAACCCCGGGTCGGGCTCACGGCCGCTGTCGCCGATCTCCTCCGGCTTGTCACTTGCCCGCATCTGTGTCTACCCCTGGTGCGGGCGCGACCTGATAGTGGGTAAGGGCTTCGGTGACACTCGTCTCCGCCACCACTCGCTTCACCAGGCCCACCCCCCGCACCAACCACATGTCCACGGTCATAGGGGGCTGAGCACGGCTCTTGCGGACTCGGCGCGCTTCGGCGAAGGTGCCGCAGGGAACCGAAACCGACTCCGTCCCCACCACCCGGTACTCCCAGCCCTCCTCGGCCAGCACCTGCCCCGCGCCCAAGTCGGTGACGTACTCAACCTGCCACTCACCTTCCCCGCCGCCCGCCCGGCCCCGCCGCCACACCTGACTATCCGCGGTCAGCATCTGACACGGTATCGAACTCTTCCCGAACGAGACCACCGCCCGGTATACGGCTCCCTTCTCCACGGGGATCTCGCCGGTGATCTCGATGGTATAGCTGGTCTTCCCTCCTCCTTCCTGCTGGGCAGAGTAGGTCCAGCGGTTCCCCACCGCAAGAGGAAACCATGGATTGCCTGATAGTTCTACTGCCGGCAGTTTGCCCGCCAATTCGGCAAGGCCAATGGTCTCCGGCGCCGGGGAGGACGCTCCCGCCGGAGGCGGCCGGGACTTCAGCTCCTCCTCCTTCCGCTGAATCCCGGCGAGGCGATCGCGCGCCGGAGGATGGTTGCGAAGATACCTGGGGGTTGATTCCCCCTTCTCCAACCTGACGATCTGCTGCATCGCCCCTTCCGCCCCGGCCGGGTCGAAGCCCGCCCGCCACATGTACTCCATCGCGGACTCGTCGGCCTCGTTCTCATCGTCTCGGGAGTAGCGCAAGTAGACGAGTTCGCTGGCAAGCGCCGCCACCAGGTCGCTGTCGCCCCCGATGGCTTCGGCCGCCAGCGCGCCGAGGATGCTCACTCCCTTCATGTCCTCTGTGCGCCTTGCCCAGTGGCGGTGCGACACGTGTGAGACCTCATGGCCGAGCACGAATGCGAGCTCATTATCGTCTGCCACCCGATCGAGCAATCCCTCGCATACATAGATGAAGCCGCCGGGTATGGCAAAGGCGTTGTACTCGGGTACTGCCAACACCTTGAACTGGTAGGGATAGACCTTGTTCTCCAGCTGCTCCACCACCGCGGCCCCGACCCGCTCGACCCGGGCCTGGAGCATCTTGTCAGTGGAGACGGGCATCATCAGCTCTACCTGGCGCGCCACCTGGCGCCCCAGGTCCACCTCTCGCTGGGGGTCAGTCCTCTCCAGCAGGTCGGCCCCGGCCCTGCCCGAGACCAGGCAGGCCGCCAGCGCTGCCGCCCAGAGCAGGCCGAGGGCGCGCCGATGAGCCGTCATCTCCTCACCTCACACTGCTGCGCGGCGGACTTACTGGACCGCCGCCCTTCTGGTAGCGGTTCGCGTAACGAAGTAACGATTCGTGACCCGTCTGCCGCCTTCCAGCGTGGTCTACTTGGGTGTCGCCAGTACCGCTTATGGCGACACTCATTGGTATACGGCAGCGTGGGCGGCGAGGCAGCCGGCCGCCGCCGCGATGTCGCCATCCTCCGCGTACAGCTCGGCCAGCTTTCGGTTCGCGAAGGGATGGCGCGGGTTCACCGCCAACACTGCTTGCAGCAACTGAACGGCCTCTTGGCGATTCCCCTGCTGCAGCGCCAGCATCGCCTGAGCGTATTGCGTCTCTGGGAAGTCCGGCTTCAGCCGCTGGCACTCCCGCAGCACTGGCTCTGCCAGCTCCGGCTGCTGCAGATCCAGCAGCGCGGTGGCCAGCGCGAACCAGGTCAGGTAGTCGTCCCGCCTCTCCCCCAGCGCCTCCAAGCTATCCAGCACCAGGTAGTCACAGGCCGCCTCCGGGTAGGCGAAACCCGCGATCTTCACCTCCCGCGTGCTGTAGGCCGCCTCCGCGGTGAAGGTGGTGTACTGCTCGACATCTGCACCTGCCCGCCCGTACTTCACCGCCTGGATCAGGGCTTGCTGGCTTGCCTCAAGGGTGCGGGCCTCGGCGGGATCTCCCTGCACGTGTTGCTCATACGCTTTCCGATAGCGCAGCAAACCAAGCGTATGCCAATCATAGAAGCTCTTGGACTCAGGCACTCCTTGGGTTCCCCCGACCTGCCTCTCCGCCGCCGCGATGGCGCCGTCCAACTGCTGCTCCACGGTCTGGTCCCGCCCTTGCAGATGCAGCAAGGCGTAGGCCAGGTCCCGGCGCACCGCGGGCATGTCCGGGTTGTGCTCAAGGGCGGTCTGCAGCTTCACCACCGCCTCCTCCCACCTTCCCTCGTCCACGAGCGCCCGCCCCCACTCCGCCCAGGCCTGGGTATTGGCCGGGTCGTCCGACACTGCCTTCTCGCTGGCCGCCAGGCGGAGCCGGTGCCGGAACTCCCTCGCCGCCGCAGCCGTACTTTCAGCAGGCCAGTCTGCCAGCTTGTCCTTCACCTCCTGCGCCTCGGTGAGCTTGCCCAGTTGGAGGTAGGAACCACCCAGCGCCACCATCACGCTCGCAGGCACCCGCTTCGGCCGTTCCTTCTCCGACACCTTCTCCACCTCAGGCAGCACCTCCGCGATCACCGCCTCCGCCTGGCCGTTCTTCAGCAAGGCGCTTGCATATCTACCAAGCACTTCCCAGCGCGCCTCGTCGGGCTTTGTCTCCTGCCCCAGTAGCACGACCGACCGCGCCTTGTCCGGGATCGCCCGCAGCGCCTGCTTCAGCACCCTCACCGCCTCCGGCTGATCGTGGACCTGTTCGCTCACCGAGGCCAGCCACAGGAGGTCATCGAGGGTGGCGTCCGGGAGTCCGGAGAGATCTCTCAGGGCCACCGCCGCACCAGGGTTGTCGTCGGCATCCTGCAACCTGGCCGCAGAGAGCCGCAGCTCCGCCGCCTTTGTGTCCGCTTCCTTTGGTATCACCTGAAGCAGGACCCGCTTCACCGCTTGCCCAGCGACCACTTCCACGGGGCTTCTCTCCACCACCACGATGATGTAGGTTGACGGGGAGACCACCGACTTCGGCAGGCCGATCTCCCCTTCGAAGCGCAGCACTCCCTCCTCCTCCCCCACCAAAGCCAGGCCCTTCGATCTGCGCCACAGGGGCGAGTACATCCCTAACGCCAACTGCGACCGCGGCCCGCCGCCGAACAGCCTTTCCAGGAACGATCCCTTCTCCTTGGCCGCCGCGGCGGCAGGCGCTTGCACGCGCGCGGTCACCTTTACCTTGTCGCGCGGGTGGGCGAGGGCAGGCTCCACTGTCACCTCCAGGATTCTCAGCGCGCCCCAACCATCGGCGGTGGTAGACACCTCTGCGCTCTCCGCCGGCGTCAGCAGCACCGGCTCCATGGAGACGTAGAATCTGTCCGCACTGCTCGTCCGGCACCGCGCCACACCTTCGAACGGATGGTAGCCTTCTTTGGTCACGCGCAGGCTGAACTGCGTGGCGTCTATCCGTCGGGTGGTGGTGCTCACCGGGCCGAGCAGACCTCCCAGGCCGAGCGCGCTGCCCAACACGCCGGCCGCGCTGTACTTGGTGGAGATGCGGCCCAGGGGCGCCCGGCAGTCGTACCGCCCCACCTTGTCGGTCTTCGCCACCGTCCGGCCTTCGCTGGCGAAAGCGCCTTTCTCCTCCACTACCACCTGCGCCTCCGCGATGGGCGTGCCGGTCACCGCATCGTATACCCGTCCCACGGCGCTGCCCCAGTCAGTGGTCGCCACCGCGGCATCGCGTCTCCCTCCGGCCCAGCACGGCCCCGCGGTGAGGCAGGTCGCCAGGACCAAAGCGCCAACCAGCGCGCGACTGCCTCGCCAGGTCGCCCCGCCATGCGGTTGCTCACTATTCCGACATACGATTGCTCTCATCGTGGTCCCTCGTAGAACCCGTTCACCCCTGGCGCCGATTGTACTCCAACCCGGAGCCTGGGACAAGGCACGGGCCGCCTGGGTGGGCGGCGGCTGCGGCCTTCCGTGAAGCCCCGGTGTGGGCGTGCTGCGGCGCCCTCGCCAGGCGTCATCTTTCCCGCCGGCGCGGCGTGTGCTATACTCGGCTGACCATGAATCTGCCTTCCTCCTCCCTCCCGCCGAAGCGCGTGATCGTGATCATGGACGGCGCGGCCGACGACCCGCAGCCGGAGCTCGGAGGTCGTACCCCGCTGCAGGCGGCCCGCAAGCCGAACAGCGACGCGCTGGCGCGGGAGGGCTTCTGCGGGCTGGTCAGAACCATCCCGGACGAGATGGGCCCGGGGAGCGACATTGCCACTCTCTCCATCCTGGGCTACGATCCGCGCCGCTACCACACCGGCCGCGCCCCTCTGGAGGCGGCGAGCATGGATGTGCCCATGAACCCGGAGGACGTGGCCTTCCGGTGCAACCTGGTCACCTGCGACGGGACGACCCTGGTGGATTACTCGGCCGGGGAGATACCGACTGCCGAGGCCCATGCGCTCATGGCCGTGATCGCCGAGAGGCTGGGGACTCGCCGCTATCAGTTCTACCCGGGGGTGAGCTACCGGCACATCATGGTCTGGCGCGACGGCCCGGCGCAGCTCCAGACCACTCCGCCACACGACATCATCGGCAAGCCCATCGAGCCATATCTGCCCAAGGGCGATGGCGATGCCGCGCTGCGGCAGTTGATGTTCGACTCGTTGGAGATCCTCGACGCCCACGACATCAACAAACGCCGTCGTGACGCAGGGAAACGGCCGGCGAACATGATCTGGCTGTGGGGGCAGGGAAGGCCCTGTTTGCTACCTTCCTTTGCCGCGGAACGGGGCATGCCAGGGGTGGTGATCGGCGCGGTGGATCTGGTGCGCGGGGTTGGCAGGGCCGCGGGCCTCTCGGCCCCGACTGTGCCGGGAGCAACCGGCAACCTGGAGACCGACTTTGCTGCGAAGGGCCGCGCCGCGCTCGCCGCGCTGGAGCAGGTCCCGTTCGTGTTGGTGCACGTAGAGGCGCCCGACGAGGCCGCCCACCACGGCAGTCCGGAGCGCAAGGTGTGGGCGATCGAGCAGATTGACGAGCAGGTGGTCGGTCCTCTCTCCGAGCGTCTGCGCAACCTGCCGGGCAGTCGCATCATGCTCCTCGCCGATCACTACACCAAGATCTCCACCCGCACTCACGCGCGGGAACCCGTTCCCTTCGCCGTCTGGGGCAAAGGGCAAGATGACTCCGAGGCCTTCGATGAGCAGAACGGAAAAGAAACCAGGCGCTTCATCGAGGAAGGCTGGCGGCTCCTCGACCTCTTCCTTTCAGACTAGCCAGCGCACTTTCCTCCAGCGCGTCGCCGCCTGCATCAAGGCCCATCAGATGATCGGTGCCGGCCAGACAGTTCTGGTCGCCCTCTCCGGCGGCCCGGACTCCTGCGCGCTGCTCCATGCCCTGTGCCAGCTCCGCAAGCGCCTGCGCTGCCAGGCGGTCGCCGCGCACGTCCATCACGGGCTGCGAGGTGCGGAAGCGGACGCCGATGCCGCCCATGCCGCCGCCTTTGCCGCTTCTTTGGGAGTGCAGTTTGTCCAGAGACGGGCCGACATTCGCAGCTTTGCTGCAGAGCGCAAGCTATCCCTCGAGGCGGCAGCTCGGCATGTAAGGTATCATCTGCTTGCAGATGCCGCTGGCGAGCTTGGGGCCGAGCTGATCGCCACCGGCCACACCGCGGACGATCAGGCGGAAACGGTGCTGCTGAACATGCTGCGGGGCTCCGGTCTGGACGGCCTCGCCGGCATCGCCCCGGTGCGGGACAACATCATCCGCCCGCTCCTCGGCGTGACCCGCGCCGACGTCCTCGCCTACTGCAAGGCGTGCGGCATCGAGTACCGCGTGGACCGCTCCAACCAGGATCTGCGCTTCACCCGCAACCGCCTCCGCCATCAGGTGTTGCCTCTGCTTGAGACTACCCACCCCGGCGCGGTGTCCGCTCTCTGCCGTATTGCCGAGCTCGTACGCGGAGATGTTGACGTGCTTGAGTCCCTCTCCAGCCTTGCCTTCGCGAGATCGGCCGAGGAGACGACAGATGGCTGGTCGCTACCCTTGGATGAGCTCGCGGACCTGCCGATCGGTCTGCAGAGGCGACTGCTCCGCCTCGCCATCGGACGCGTGCGAGGCGATCTGCGAAATCTGGACATGGAGCGAGTGGAGGCGATCATCAACCTGGCCCGCGCGGGCCGCACCGGAGCGGTGATCGAGATCCCAGGTGGCGTGACTGTGGAGCGAAGGCACGACAGGTTGGCCATTGCCACGCGGCCGCCTGCGCCCACCGCCTTCGACCAGCCATGGTCGCTGAAGGTACCTGGAACTACGGAACTCCCGGAGCTTAGTATCTGCTTCAGGGCCGCGCGCTCCCAAAGCGCCAAAGTCAGCGACAATCCTCTGGTGGCGGTGCTGGACGCCGACACCCTCAAACCGCCCCTTAGTGTTCGCACCAGGCGGCCGGGCGACCGGTTCGTGCCCCTGGGGATGTCGCGACCCAAGAAGCTCCAGGACTTCTTCGTTGACCAGAAGGTGCCGGCGAGAGAGCGCCGCCGGATCCCACTGGTGCTCTCCGGAGCCGAGATCGTGTGGGTGGTAGGACACCGTATCTCGGATCGCCACAAGGTCACCGAGCGCACCTGCCGAACGGTTCGCCTGACTGCGATACCGATTGCCTGAACGCGGGAGGCTAGCCATGGCTTCGCCATCTGAGATCGCCGAAAAGCAGCTCCGCGTCGTGGAGTTCCTCGATGCCGGCGGATATGACGCTCTCCTGCTCGCCCGCACCGACAGCTTCGCCTGGTTTACCTGCGGCGGCCAGAGCTTCGTGAGCCTCGCCGCCGAGGGTGGAGTCGGCGCCGTGCTGATCGAGCGCGACCGCAAGATCTTGATCACCAACAACGTCGAACGCGGCCGCCTCTTGCAGGAGGAGCTGGCCGGGCAAGGCTTCGGCGAGGACATCAGTCCCTGGGTTGACGATGGGCTCGATAAATCGCTCGATAGGCTGGCAGAAGGGCGCAAAGTCGCCTCCGACAGCCCCGTGCCCGGTGCCATCCCCTGCCCGGCCGACATCGCTCGCCTCCGCTGGTCTCTCACCCCGGAGGAGGTGGCGCGCTACCGCAGCCTGGGCAAGGACGTCGGTGCGGCCATCGGCGAGGCGGCGCTGGCCGCCGCGCCCGGCATGACCGAGTACGAGGTGGCGGGGATGCTGGCGCAGCACTGCTGGGCGCGGGGCGTGCAGCCGATCGTGGTGCTGATCGCGGCCGATGACAGGCTGCTGAGCTACCGACATCCCATTCCCACCGCAAACACCGTCCGGAAGGCGTTGATGCTGGTGGTCTGCGGCCGCCGGCATGGCCTCATCGTCTCCGCTACTCGCATCGTCCACTTCGGCCCCCTCCCCGTCGAACTGCGGCGCAAGCACGACGCGGTAGTGATGGTTGACGTGACTCTCAACGGCAACACCATCCCCGGCCGACGTATCGGCGACGTGTTCAGGCTGGGCGTGGAGGCCTATGCCGAGCAGGGCTTCGCCGATGAGTGGAAGCTCCACCACCAGGGGGGCCCTACCGGCTACGCCGCCCGCGAGTACCGCGCCACCGCCGCTACCGAGGACAAGGTGCTTCCCAATCAAGCCTTCGCCTGGAACCCCTCCATCACCGGGACCAAGTCCGAAGATACCATCATCGCCACAGCCGACGGGCCGGAGATCATCTCCTCCTCGCCGGGGTTCCCGATGATCGAGGTGACGGCCGCAGGAGTCACACTCGCGAGGGCGGATGTGCTGGTGCGGTGACCTGCTTCGTGTTCCCTGAACCGCCTGCGCTCCTCAGCCGTCAGGAGTCGCTTCCAGCAGAGAGATCGAACCAACCGAGGCCTTCATCTGGATCAGCCCCGGCCCCTCGCGGCAGAGCACATCCGACTGCAGATTATCCGTGATGCTCCCCAGGCTGGCCTCGGAGACAACGCGGGCGCAGGATCCCTTCGGCACCGCGATGGTGATGTTTCCGGTGCTGGACTCAGCCGTGCACGTGCCTGAAAAGGGCTCGGCGAATCCGATCTCCAGGTTCCCGCAGCTCACGACGGCGTTCACTCGATCGCTGCGAATGCCGCGCAGCACCGCCTGCCCGGCCTTGCAGTAGATATCTATGGGGCCCTGCGCTCCCTCCACAGTGGTATCCCCGGCCGCGCACTGGATGGTGACCGGGCCGCTCACGGATCTCACGTTGATACCGCCGGCGACGGCTTCCACGGTCACGCCCTGGCTACAGCCAGACACCTCGACACCGCCCGCAGTGGCCCGTATCGAGACAGGAGCGGCCCGATCCCGCACGGCGACGTCGCCAGCGGTGGTGCTGGCATACACTGCGACCTCCGGCGGCGCGTACACGGTCAAATCCATGCAGAGATGATGGTCAGCGTCGCCGCACAGGCCCGTAATCCTCAGTGTATGCGCTTCTTCCCGCACCGCCTGCACCCGAAGCCCGGCCGCGCGTCGCCGCGCCTCTGTCACCTCCCTGCCCTGCGCGCGCAGGACGCTTTCTACACGCACCTCTGGGCCCCCGCACAGCACCTCCAGCTGGCCGAATCGGTTCTCCACCACTAGCGTCTGCGCACCCGCAAGATCGAAGGACCGGGACTCGCGCTTGACCTCGAACCAGGACATCCTCCACCCAATCGTGTCCAGGAAGCCATGCCAGGCATAGCGCGCTCCCGCCCGCGCGAGCACAAGCAACCCCACCACCGCCAGCACCGCGATCAGCACGCCGACTGCTCGCCCTCTCATCCTGCTCCCTCCCTTCCCTGGCTGGGACCGCGCCAGCCGCACGCGGCCAACTACCCCTTTCATTACTACGAGACAAGTCCTGGGAAGGTTTCACCCTCGCCAGAAGATGGGCGGGGAGGGGCGCCCGTGCGCCTCGGCGAAAGCACCGGATGGAGCAAGGAGATCCTGCATGAACTTCGTGGTGATCGTCTCAGACACGTTCCGCCGCGACCACCTGGGCTGCTACGGGAACGAGTGGATTCACACCCCCAACCTGGATCGGCTCGCCGCCGAGTCGGTGGTGTTTGAGCAGGCGCGGGCGGCCTCGTTTCCAACGGTGCCGAACCGGCGGGATGTGCTCACCGGGCGGTTCACCTTCACCTACTGCGACTGGGCGCCCCTGCCGCCCGACGAAGTGGTGCTCGCCGAGGTGATGGGCACGGCCGGCTACCGTACCATGATGATCCTCGACACTCCGCACATCGTCGCCCACGGCTACAACTTCAGCCGCGGCTTCCACGGCTGGGAGTGGATCCGCGGACAGGAGCACGACGAGTGGCGCACCAGCCCGCGGGACCCGGCCCTGCCCTGCGCCCCTGAGAAGCTGCGCCGGCCGGAAACCACCGTGAAGCAGTACCTCCGCAATGTGGCGGACCGCAGGTCGGAGGAAGACTACTTCGTCGCCCGCACCATGATCCAGGCGATGCAATGGCTGGAGGAGAACCTGGAATCCCAGCCGTTCCTGCTGTATGTGGATACCTTCGACCCGCACGAGCCGTGGGACCCGCCGCAGCGGTACGTGAACCTCTACGATCCCGGATACCAGGGCGAGGAGGTCATCTACCCCAGATACGCGCCCTGTGATTTCCTTAGCGAGCCTGAGCTGAAGCATGTTCGAGCTTTGTATGCAGGTGAGGTGACGCTCGTTGACACCTGGGTCGGGCGGCTCCTGCGCCGGATAGACGAGCTCGGCCTGAGAGATGACACCGCAGTCATCTTCACTACCGACCACGGCTTCTATCACGGCGAGCATGGGCTGATGGGCAAGTCCATTATCGCGGAGGAGTTCTCCTGCGCGGTGCCGCTATACGATGAAGTAGCACGGATACCGCTGATGATCCGCGCGCCCGGTATGAAGCCCGGGCACCGGCAGGCATTCGCCCAGCCGCCAGACCTGATGCCTACCGTTCTCGACCTGTCGGGGGTCCGGATTCCGGACACGGTGCAGGGCACATCGCTTGCACCCGTGCTGCGCGGCGAGGAAGATCATGTGCGACCGCTGGCGCTGACCTCCCATTCGATCATCTACGGCCCACGGGCAAAGCGGTTCACCACCATCACCGATGGGGAGTGGACTTTGATCTATCCAGGCGCTCGCTTTGACCCCAGTCAAGCTGCCGCTTCTTCGATTGTGGACAGCATTCTCCGCATCGAGAAGGCCACCTACGCAGGCGCCGGGGGCCCCGAACTTTACCACCTGCCGACCGATCCCGCGCAGCGGCGAAACGTCTTCGCCGAGCACCGTGACACGGCGGCGCGGCTCCACGCCCAACATGTTCGCATGCTGGAGGAACTGGGCACGCCCGAGGAGCATTTGGAGAACAGGCGTCTGCTCGCTGAGAGCTAAGGTTTTCCGGGAGTCACCCATGCCATCTTTCACCACTCGCCCAGTGGTCATGGGCACACACGGCGTGGTCGCCGCCGGGCATTACCTGGCGGCCCAGGCCGGGCTGCAGATGCTGCAGGCCGGCGGGAACGCCATTGACGCGGGTGTCGCCGCCGGCTTTGCCCTGGCCGTGCTCAAACCACAGGACAACGGCATCGCCGGGGAGTCGCCGATCCTCATCTACGCGGCGGAATGTGGGCGGCCTTTCGCCATCAACGGCAACGGAACCGCGCCGCGGGAAGCGACCATCGAACGCTTCCGCGAGCTGGGCATTGATCTCATCCCAGGTGACGGCTTTCTTCCCGCGGTCGTGCCGGCAATGGTGGACGCTTACATCACCGCACTCGCCATGTTCGGAACCATGCCGTTGCCCGAGGTGATGGCTCCCGCGCTGGAGCTGGCGCGGCACGGCTTCCCCGTCTACCCCGACTTGCACGCGGCGATCGGCAGCAACCTCCCGCGCTGGCAGGAGCGCTACCCCAGCACGCTGGCGGTCTTCGCTCCCAACGGCAAGCCTCCCGCGGTGGGTGAACTCCTGATGCAGGCCGACTGGGCGAACGCGTTCGAGCTACTGGTGGAGGCGGAGCGGAAGGCCGCCCGGCGGGGCCGCGCCGCCGCCCTGCGCGCGGCGCGGGATGTCTTCTATCGCGGCGAGATCGCAGAGGAGATCCTGCGCTTCGCGCGCTCTACCGAGGTGATGGATGCCAGCGGCCGCGCTCACGCCGCCTTGCTCAGCGAAGAGGACTTCGCCGCCTACTCTGCGCGCGTGGAGAACGCGGTGAGCGCAGACTACCGGGGCCTGACGGTCCACAAGTGTAACAGCTGGTGTCAGGGGCCGGTGTTCCTGCAGCAGTTGGGGCTGCTGGAGGGCTACGATCTTGCGGCGATGGGCCACAACACGGGCGACTACATCCATACCGTGATCGAATGCGCCAAGCTCGCCTTCGCTGACCGGGAGGCGTACTACGGCGACCCGCAGTTCGTGGACGTGCCGCTAGAGCGGTTGCTCTCGAAGCGGTATGCGGATGAGCGGCGGCGGCTGGTTGACCCGAAGAAGGCATCTCTCGAAGACAGACCTGGCGATTGTAGGGCGGGCGTGCCCACACCCGCCGCTCCGCCCGGCGGGGCGGGTGTAGCCAGGTGGCCAATAATGGATTGCGGCGACACCACCCAGCTCGACGCGGTGGACCGCTGGGGCAACATGATATCCATCACCCCCAGCGGCGGCTGGTTCTCTGCCTCCCCGGTCATCCCCAGGCTCGGTTTCCCGCTGGGCACGAGAGGACAGATGTTCCTCCTGGATTCCGCTCACCCCAACTCCCTCCAGCCCGGCAAGCGCCCGCGATCCACGCTCACGCCCTCACTGGTGACCAAGGACGGCCAACCCCACATGGTCTTCGGCACTCCCGGCGGTGATTGCCAGGATCAGTGGACCCTGCAGTTCTTCCTGAACTACGTTGACCACGGGATGAACCTGCAGGAGGCGATAGACGCGCCGACCTTCCACACCATGCACTTCCGCAACTCCTTCTACCCCCGGGAGGCGCGGCCAGGGGTGATGGCCCTCGAGGGTCGCATCCCCTCCTCCGTACGATCCGAGCTTGAACGCCGCGGCCACACCGTCGAGGTGGTGGGCAACTGGGCAAACGGCCAGGTCCTGGCCATCCGCTTCGACCCCGAGACCGGCCTCATCTCCGGCGCTGCCTCACCAAGAGGGCCGAGCTACGCGGTGGGATGGTAGGGCGCAGCTGGGATCTGGCAGTGGGACGAGCCGTGGGGAGCAGACGGCCTACCTCCGCGCCCTATCCTTCGCGTAGATCTCCAGCTTCGTGCGGCCGTGCAGCCCGCTGTCTACGCGGCCCTTCCTGCCGTTGATGGTGACATCCTTGACCTCCTCCTCGAAGATGTTGAGGATCTCCAGGATGTCGCGCACGCGCAGGGAGCCAGCGTCCGGGAGAGTGAAGGTCACTTCATCCTGTCCGATGGCGGAGGTTTCACGGAGATGGCCGTGGACGGCGATGGTAAGTCTCATTGCTATCCCCCGTCCTCCGGCGACATGACCGCGATGCCAACCGCGTGAAGCCGGGAGGACAGGCCAGTGCGAGCCGCCGCCATCCGCGCCTGGTACTGCTCGCGGTAGGCGCGCAACTGGGCCATCAGCGCCATCTGCGCCTGCCGGAGCTGGGGCTCCACCGCCGGGCTCACCGGAAGGGAAGGCGCCTCGGGCGTGGTGGCGTAGGGCGCCACCTGCTCGACGTACTCCACCACCCGACCCTCCCCCACCTCCGCAGTCACCACCAGCCGGCCGCGGAAAATCACCTGCTCGCCCTTGGGGGTGGTCACCGTCGCCACCTTGCCGGCCATGGCGACCCGAGAGACGCCCTTCCGCTGCAGCTCCTCCACCAGCTCTTCAAAGCTAGTCACGGGATCAGCCACTGCCACCTCCTCGCACAGGCAGGGACGCACGGTACTGCACCCCTACGGGCATCCCGGCTTCGCCTCCAGGGTTGCGACGAGAAACTCACGTGATCTGGCGATCACCTCTTCCTTCCACGTAAAGCTGGAGAACACGTGGTCGGCATCTTTGACAAAGTGCAGTTCCACGTGCGCCGCTGGCGCACGGACCGCGCTCGGCGGGGCCTCGCCCCGCCGTGAGATGTGCGGAGTGAGCGCCTTGTGGTAGTCCTCCGCGTCCGAAGGCGGAACCGACTCGTCCCGCGTGCCGTGAACGATCAGGGCCGGCCCCTGATAGCGACGGATCTCCTTCAGCGGGTGCAGGGCCCGGGCGTCCTCGAGAAACCCACGGCCGATGTCCCACCCGTTCATGTCCGCCACCGGTCTCCCCTCTTCGAAGCTGGGCAGCAGGCGCTCGAAGATGCGGCCGGGGTGGGCGAGCGCGGCCCACAGCACCAGCGCTTTCACCCGGTCGTCACGGCCGGCGAGGCAGGCGGCAACACAGCCCCCCATGCTCAGGCCGAGTACACCCAGGCGCTCCCCGTCCACCTCACCTCTGGCCGATAGGAAGTCCAGCCCGGCCTGGGCATCTGCGATCTCCCGGGAGATGGTCATGTCGCGGAACTCGCCGGCGCTGTCCCCCGAGCCGCGGAAATCGAAACGCAGCACAGCCAGCCCATAGTGGCAGAGGTCGCGGGCGGTGTGGACGAACAGCCGGTGGGTCTCCGCCTTGTGGCCGGTAAACCCGTGGCACATGATCACCCCCGGCGCGGGAGTGCGCTCCGGAAGGTGCAGCACGGCGGCGACCGTCTCGCCGCCGGAGAGGAACGTGACATACAGCTCCATGGCAATTCCCTTATCGGTCGTCTGGACTTGCGTTCCGCCTCGGAGGACCACTTTCCTGCGCAGCCCGGGCTACGGAGTTTCTTGAGTCATAGCAGCGACTATGACTCAAGAAGCTTCTCAGAGCCAAACCTTCCGCTTGTCAGGCAGATTCTCTTGCATCATTGTTGTTCCCATGATGCAAGAGAATCCATAGGTCGGATCACAAAAGGCGGCGCCCCGACGGAGGCGGACGCCGGGGCGCCTATGGGTGGTGGGGGGTTGCGGTCCCCTTTCACGGCAGGCGACTTTCGGCGCCTGCGGACAGAAAATACCTTATCCTCGCCGGTTACTATAAGATGGGAAAAAAGAAGCCCCCGGATAGCCGGCAAGCGCTGCCCAGCCGACTGCTTCAGGCCTTCCTGCGGTTATCCACAGGGGCTCGCAGCGATGGCTCTCTGCCCCACTTCCTGCCTCGCGGTGGTCACAGCAAGCGGGAAACGCCCTACAGACCCTTTCAGAACTCGATAGGGTGGGACTGTTACGCCATTCCGACTCTCCTGACGGAGTCTCGAAATGGCTTCTAGTCCCTGAGCGCCCGCACACGGGGTATCCAGTAGCTCCAGGCGACGCCTGCCGCCAGGAAGACCCAGTGTAGGAAGTCCAGGTTTTCGCTCAGGTAGGTCGGGAAGGCGATCAACGGGGAGGCATAGCCCTTCCAGGCTAGGTCTGCGGCATGGGTGCGGTAGAAGATGAAGTAGTGCCCGAGGATGATCCCCACCAGGGAGAGCATAGCGGCCAGTTGCTGCAGAGAGCGGCCGCGCTTGTCTCCGGCGCCCGTCCTTGCAGCGTAACCCACCGCGCCCCCGAGCAGGCAGGCGGCGAACTCAAGGGGATAGCCTGTCCACACCACGAGCTGCGACCAGGCCACCGCCACCGCCACCATCGCCGCCGCGGCAGCGAGAAACGCCCCGCAGTAGTTGATCTGCTGGGTCTCACCCCGGTAGCGAGCGGCGATTTGCTCCCGGAGTTGAGCGAGGCAGCTCCGGCAGATGGAGGCGCGGTCGAGCTTCGACTCGCAGTCCACGCAGATCGGCGCGCGGCAGCGGAAGCACTGGTAGGGCGCGTCTACCCCTGGATGGTTCACGCAGTCCATGGTTCGCTCGAGCAATCCCCAATCGTCACAGCCACGAGGCCACAGACAGGCGGAAGGAGAGACCCAGGAAGGGCCTCGTTTGGCGCTATGCCGTCGTGCAGTATAAGGCCCCGCCGCTCCGGACGTCAAGTGGTGGCAGGAGAGGTCGGGGTAAGGGGCAAGAGCCCTTGTCGGAGGCATGCGGAGATGGAGAGGAAGATCGGCTCGGTAACGGTGCGCCTGGCCGCCGGTGACATCACCGAGCGGCCTGTAGAGGCGCTGGTGAACGCCGCCAACAACCACCTCTGGATGGGCGCGGGGGTGGCCGGGGCGATCAAGCGAAAGGCCGGCGAGCAGGTCGAGCGGGAGGCGGTGGCCCAGGGGCCGGTGCAGGTGGGGGAAGCGGTGGTGACCAGCGCCGGTGAGCTAACGACTGCCCGGTACGTGATCCACGCCGCGGTGATGGGTCAGGACCTGCGCACAAGCGGCGAGCACATCCGAGCGGCCACCTCCAACGCGCTGGCGAGGGCGAAAGAGCTGCGCCTGCGGAGCATCGCCTTCCCCGCCCTGGGCACCGGCGTGGGCGGCTTCCCGCTGCGGGAGTGCGCGCGCATCATGCTTGAAGCAGTGGCAGAGCACGTGAAGGCGGGGACAACCCTGGAGACAGTGGAGTTCACGCTGTTTGGGGAGGAGGCGGTGAGGGCGTTTCAACAGGAGCTCGGGCCCTTGTAGCGCGAGGCAGCCTGCCCGGACAGGGCCTCTGCATGCGCGCGGGTCCTCCAGCAGAGCCCTCGCCGCCAGGCCTCGTCGCTTGCCGGCTCCCCCAGGATCTCTCTTGACAGGCTGACCGCGGCGTGCTACTCTACGCAACGACACTACGGTCGCTTGCTGCTCGCGCTGAGATTTGGTAGTTCTGTGCATCGTTGGGGGACGCGGCGATCGAATTCCGGCGCAAACGGGAGCCAGCAGCACCATGCTCACCCGCTACACCACGGAGAGCGGGTCGTACTACGAACCGTTGCTGCACATGCGGCGCAGCAGCACCGAGTTCTTCCCGCTGTACGATGCCATCGGGACGGCGCGGATGCTGGTGGATGACTCTGCCACCATCACCGACACCTACCATTTGGACGCCTGGGGCAGCCAGCTCGCCTCCACAGGCTCCACCGTCAACCCCTACCGCTATGGGGGCGCCTGGGGGTACATCACCGACCCCTCCGGTATGCTACAATTGGGCGCGAGGTTCTACTGGCCCGAGATCGGCCGGTTCGTGCAGCAGGACCCGCTCGGGGATGGGATGAACTGGTATGCGTATGCCTACGGGAACCCTCTCGTGTGGATCGACCCGTACGGGATGTGGTCTGTCGGCGGGGAAGCTTACGCGGGGATCGGCGGCGGCCTGACCATTGGCTGGGATCCGTGTACGGGGCTCTTCATAAAGGCCAAAGCAGGGGTCGGCATCGGCTGGGGGCTGTCGCTCGATACCGGTGAAGTGAGCCCCGGACGTGGTGCGGACATCATGGGTCACGGATCCGCTTATGGGCTGTTCGGGAATGCCCAAGCGCAAGCGCTAGTGGCGGGTTGGGCCGCAAATGCCAACATCGGCAATGCCTATGACGCTGCCGGGAACTGGCATCCGGTCGGCCCTAAGGTCCAGCCGCCAGGATTCCTGCCCACCTGGAACTGGCCTCCGACGAAGCCCAAGAAGGTAGGCTGGTCTGTGAGCGCAGGGGCAGAAGGGGCACTGTTCTGATGCGTCTTCCTCTATGGTCGCGGGGCAACCCCGAGCAGCCACATGCATCTAGGTGCCACTCACCTCTCCTGCCAGGGATCTGGTCACGCCTGGCCCGCGCGCCGCGGCTGTTCGCTCTGTTGGGGGTGATTGGGCCTGTGGCTGGTCTGGGGCTAGTTGTGGGCGCGATGCTGGGCGAGACCCCAGGCGTCTCGTTGGCTGCTGAACACGCCTCCGAAGCGCGAGTGGCCGCCGTATGCCTCGGCCTGCTGACGATCCTGCAAGGCATCCTCATCGTGGCACGACACCGTTGCGGTCTGCACTTGGTGATTCTGTGGAGCGTTTGCTTAGGGCTGCTGTCGTGCGCATGGTGGATCTGGAGCGACGGGCGTCTGCGGTTTGACCTTCTCACATGGACAATGTCTGCCGGGATTTGCTGTTACGCGTGGCTGAATCGCAGATGGTTCACCGGGCAAGCCAGGAGCGCTTACGGGAACTCAAGAAATGGGGACAAATGAGCCGATTGCAGAGTGTCTTCTTCCGCCCACTGCAGGCGATCCTGCCCCGGCACCAGGGTCGAGAACCAACGGCCGCGGATGCCACGGGACTGACATAACGCGTGGTATCATTCACGGCGGCAGGTCAACGGCGCCACGGTGACCTACACCTATGACGACAACGACAAGCTCACCGCCGCCTCTGGCGGAGGCCAGAGCGCCAGCTTCACCTATGACAACGACGGTAACATGGCCAGCGTGTCGGGCACGATGTTCGGAAGCTGGCTGCTTGGCTATGATGACGAGGACCGGCTCACCTCGGTGGAGTACCCGTTTGGCGGCGGCAATGTCACTGACTCCTACCAGTACAACGGGCAGGGGCAGCGGTATCGGGCGAGTCTGAACGGGACCTGGCACCGCTACTGGTATGACGGGGATCGGATTCTGGAGGAGCTGGACGATTCGGGGAGCACGCTGGCGCAGTACACGGCCGCGGGCGGGACGTTCTTCGGCCCATGGCTGCACATGTGGCGGAGCGATGGCGGCAGCCGGTTCCCGCTATTGGATGGGGTCGGTAGTGCACGGGGATTGGTGGATGGGTCCGCGACCCTGACCGACAGCTATAGGCTCGACAGCTTCGGCACCCCCACCGGCCCCGCGCAGGCCACCCTGAACCCGTACCGATTCGGTGCGGCCTGGGGGTACATCACGGACCCCTCCGGGATGCTACAATTGGGCGCTCGGTTCTACTGGCCGGAGGTGGGGAGGTTTGTGAGCCAGGATCCACTGCACGCAGATGACAGTACTTACGCCTACGCGGAAGACAACCCCGTTGTGCGTGTGGACGCGACAGGAAAGTGGTGGTTGTGCTATGTCATCTGTATCCCGTCTGGCTTCGCGTACGCAAACTGTGTGGATGCATGTAATGCCGCCCACGACATTTACGAGCTTTCCAAGTGTCCGGCGAAGGATCGGGAGAAGCAGAAGAAAAGGTACAAGAAGTGCTGGGACCTGGTCAATGATCAGGATTCGGACAGCCAAGAGGAGTGCGAACAGTGCTGCCGAGAGAAGTTCCCCAAGATGGGGCAGCAAAGACAATGTACCGCTGGCTGCACCAACGGCCAGCCTGCGGGTGAGTGACTGTGCTCTATTCTCGCTTGCGCCAGTGCGTGCTAATGGCGTGCGTGACAGCCTGCGGTTGCGCGCGAGGTGATCGCGCGCAACCGCCTGGCAACGGGTGGTATGTTCACAGATTATGCGTCGCGGCAGACGGATCAAGGATCGCTGCGGCGGCCCAGCGAGGCCGACCGGGAGACGCTGGCTTCTCGACAGCACTCCTGGTGGCCACGGTTCCGTCTGGGCGCGTTACCTACCGCAAGGAGAGTCCGACGGCTCAGGACTTGCCACTCCAGTGGCTCAAGAGCGGGCCCCAGTTACTCGTGGCCCACGGTCTGCTAGACGACTTCGGTTTCGGTCAGGCCGCTTCAGGCATCTTCGCCCTGGACGTCTCTACCCAGCATCGAGATAGAGTGGTGCCACTGCTTGGGCTGGAAGACGCAGCAAGGTGGTCCCCCGACTACCGTGAGGTGATCTTCCAGCTAGCGCCGGCAACGTCCTGGCAGCCGCCAGAGGAAGTGAGAACCGGCTCTCCTGACGTATATGTTGCGTCAGATGCACGCCACGCTCGCCTCCTGGTAAGCCGGGCGTACCTTGTGGCCGTCGCGCCCCTTGACGGCGGGCCCGATTACTGGGTCGTCGTTCGCAAGGACCATAGCCTGTTTGCCGTGCTAGTGCCTGTCGGGAAGGAGAGATCGGTCCTCTCTCCCTCACTCGGCACGACCAGCGGATACTCTGTTTCGCCGAATGCTGAGTATGGGGCCGGGCTGGGGTCAGAGACGGACGGCAAGACCCGGTTGGTCGTACAGCGCCTGGGAGCGAACGCGCCTCCTGTTGTTCTTCGTATCCCTACGGATGGCCGCATGGACACCGTTTGGTCTACTGACTCACATACCATTGCCTGCTTCGGTGTCGGAGGCCTCTGGCTGTGCGATCCGGGACGAAGGACCGTGTGCAGGGTAGGAAGAGAGCACCAGAGGATCACAGCGTGTGCTTGGCTGCCAGGAGATCAAGAGTTGCTGGTGGCCAGCGGCCCAGATATATCGCTTGTGAGCAGGGAGACGGGAGCCTATAGACACCTGTGCAGCGCTGAGGGAGGATAAGAGAGCGATCCGCATGAACCCCCTTTTCCCTCTCAGCCGCCTCGCCGCCGCGGCGTGGGGGGCAGTCTCCGGCGCCGCCCGTGTCTACATCAGCTGCCTCCCCCTGCGGTCCAAGGCTGATCCCACACGGCCCGCGCGCCGATCAGCGGCTCACAAACCGCAGCACCACTCCCGCATCGGGCCGCGCGGCCCACACGAACTTGTGGGCGGGGTCCGGAGCAACGATTTCGTCCCCCACCGCCGGACTTCGCGAGAGTTCCTTCCCAGCCGCAGACAGATGGACGAGTTGTTCTTCGGTGGTAACCCAGCAGGAGCCGTCGGGCGACGCGGCGAGACGCACGTCACGGCCAAACCACCCACTGGTCTCCCACAGCCGCGTGCCATCAGGGGCGAGATGAATCGCCTTACTCGAGCCCCAGGAAGCGCTATGGTGTTCGACCCAAGCTACCCAGCATGACCCGTCCACAGGACTGACGGCAGTGGCCTCGAAACCAGACCACCAGCCTTCAGCCGGCAGACGCAACAGCTCTCGGCCTTCCGGAGACAGGTGGACGAAGGCGGAGCGCACGTCATGGGCCGGTCTCTCCTGGCCATCCCAGGTCACATCGCTCGCCCAGTAGGACCCGTCGAGGGGGCTGACGGCGAAGCCTCGTTGCGGGAAGGTGGCGAAGGCGGGTCCCCGTGTGAGTTCGACACCCTCAGCCGACAGATGGACCAAGGCGCCCGCGTCGACCACCCAGCAGGAACCGTCGCGTGAGCTGACGGTGACCGAGGAGGGGGCGGTGAAGTCATGCTTCCGCCAGATGTCTGAACCATCCGCGGCCAGACGTGCGACTTGCTTTCCTTCGGAATCGGCGACGTAACAAGAACCATCCTTCGGGTTCACAGACACCCAACTCGGGGAACGGAAGCGCCCACCACTCCACATGGTCTTGCCGTTCTTGGAGAGGTGAGCCACACGCGCGCCGATCGGGTCGGCTACCCAACAGGACCCATCTTCGGGATTAGCAGCCAGGGAGACGGGGTTCCTGAAGCCGCTGGATTGCCAGCGCTTGTGGCCGTCGGCGGCGACCCGGAGCAACCCTGCATTCCCGTCGGCCACCCAGCAGGCGCCGTCCGTTGGGCTCGTAGCTACACCGCGCAGGTTGCGAAAGCCACCGACCCGCATTAACTCCTTTCCATCCGCGCCCAGATGGATCAGCGCGGTTCCGTGGGCGACCCAACAGGAGCCGTCAGTCGGGCTCTGTGATACCTCCAGAGAACCGACCACACTGCTCCGGTAGGACACAGGCAATGGCGCAAAGTCCTTCCGCCACAGTTCGTGACCGTCGGCCGCAATCCGAACGAGCCGGGCCGGATTGGAGGCACTCAGCCACATGGCCGCCAGGAGGGACCCATCTGTGGGGCTAACGGAGAGATGTCGGACTTCACTAAGCGCTGGCACCCGCGCGACCTCCCGACCATCCGCGGTGAGATGCACGATCTCGGGCTGCATGTCAGAAGTTCTGTGAGTGACCACCCAGACGGAGCCATCGACCTGACTCACGGCGACGGGCCCCAGAGCGAACAGCTGCGGCCCCCCAAGCCTCCGCTGGATAACGCCTTCGCGACTGAGGTGGAGGAGTTCCTTCCACGCGGTCACCCAGCAGGAATCATCTCGAGGATCGACGGCGACCCAATTTGGTCCGCTTAGCTTGTCAACGTGCGTGCGCTGCAAAACCTTCCCGTAGCGGCTGACGTGGACCGCCATGCATCCACTCGCCGCGTCGCCCACCAACCAGCAGGAGCCATTCCGTGGGTCGACCGCGAGAGACAGGACGCTATTAACCGGTGGCGCGTCGACCCGGGCTAGGGTTTTACCCGTCTTGCTGAGATGGAGCAGCCTACCGTTGGCGACCAGCCAGCAAGACCCGTCACTGGGGTTAACGGCAAACGAAGGGCGAGGATCACTCGGCAGTGCGGGGAACTGGGCCAGGAGCCGGCCCTCCTTGCTGACATGGATAAGCCTTCCGCCGACCGTCGCCCAGCACGAGCCGTCACGGGCGGTGATGCCAAGCGTGGAGACTTCCCCGAAGGGGCTGCGCCACACCTCGACCATGCTCTCTCCCGCGGCAGGGATGGGCCTAAGGAGAGCAAGCACCACCAACAGCTTCACGGCCCCGATGTGTCTCACCAGATCCCTCCTGTGGTTGCTAGGCGGCAATGAAACCTGGTCCGATGGTGGAGGGTTCCTGTTCCTGAGCGTAGTTTCCTCCTGGCGATGAGTCGCTCGGAACGCGAGGAGACGATGCTGGAAGAGCAAGCCGGCAGGCCAAAGGTCGGCCCCACGGCTAGTGCTCAAACACCCGCTTCCTGAGGCTCCCGAACAGCCAACCCCACAGGAAGCCGAAGAAGACGACGTTGCCGGAGAGGGCGAAGACGGCGTTCTTCGCCTCGGCGGGGGCGAGCAGGCCGAGCGCGATGGCGATGATGCCGCACCACCCCAGGGCGAGCACCACGGACAGGGAGAGGTGGTCGTCGAGCCAGGCGCAGAAAAGGTAGAAGACCGGCGCCAGCCAGAAGAACACCAGTCCCGGCGCAATCACGAACAGCCCTACCGGGGTCATGGTAGTCCCGAAGCCCGCGACATCGTACCATACCAGCTCGTCGTCGAAAGGCCCGATCACCGCCGTGCCCGCCAGGATGAGGCCAAGCACGAAGCCGTCGGCGACCGCGACAAGGAGCAGGTTCCGGGGGATGCTGAAGAGGACGGGGGCGCCCCAATCCTGCCTCGCATAGACAATGCTGATGCCCACCAGGAGGGTGGTGAGGATGACGGCAAACCAGGCGATGGGGGGACGGTTGAAGAGGCTGGCGGCCTGCCCCAGGCGGTATCGGCGAGGCAGGGCGCGCCCCTCCCGAAGGGCGGTGACTTCCTGGAGCAGTTGCCAGTAGCGGCGATTGTTGGGTTCGAACTGGATGGCGTAGTTGTACATAGTGAGGGCCTGGTCGTACCGACCCTGCTCTCGCAGCAGGTCTCCGAGCAGGGCGTAGCCCTCGGCGTTTCTCTGGTCCCGCTTCACCGCCTCTTTGGCGAGCTCGATTCCATCCTTGAGCTTCCGGCGGACGAGCGCGACCTCCGCCTGGATGAGCAGGAGCTTGGCTTCGGGGAGACGGCCGATCAGGTCGTCGGGCGCCTCTCGGCCGCGGCTCTGACGCAGGCGATGGTCGTAGTCCCTGCGGTCAGGCCCGGTGAGCTGAAGGTATGCGTTGACCCATTGCCGGAAGGGCTCGTTGGCAAGCAGGTCCTTGGTGGAGAGATCCTTCTGGTGGCCGCGGACCAGATGGCGGAACCGGGCGCGGATCTGCACCGGGGTGGCACTGCGTGGGAGTCCCAGCAGGTCGTAAGCGTTTCGCGGCTGACCGATCTTGAGCATAGCACCTGGCGCGAGTATAGTGGTGGCCCTGGACATATGTCAACACAAGGCAACGATGAATAGGATTGTGTTTCTCGGTACAGGCGGAGCGCGGGTGCTGGTGTTCAAGCAACTGCTCGCCTCCGGCGGCTTGTGGATCGAACAAGCCGACACTTGCATTCACCTTGACCCGGGTCCCGGGGCCTTGGTGCAGGCGACAAAGCGGAAGCTGGACCCGACGAAGTTGGAGGCGGTGGTCCTCTCCCACAAGCATCTCGATCATTCGGCTGACGTGAACGTGATGATGGAGGCGATGACCACGGGAGGGTTCAACCGCAGGGGCCTGGTGCTGGCGCCGAGCGATGCCTACGAGGATGACCCGGTGATCCTGAGGTACGCGCGGGAATACGTGCGTGAGTGCCTGGTGCTGGAGGAGGGCGGCCGCTATCAGATCGGCAATGTGCAGGTGAGCGCGCCCGTGCGCCACGATCACCCGGGGGAGGTCTACGGTCTGGTTTTCGAGTCGCCTGGCTGCCGGTGGTCGTATGTGGTGGACACCAGATACTTCCCCGCTCTGGCCGAGCACTACCGGGCGGACGTTGTCGTGCTCCACACTGTGCTACTGGAGGAACGGGACATCTACCACCTCTCCGTCCCGGACGCCAAGCGCTTGATCGAGGCGATACGGCCCAAGCAGGCGATCATCACCCATTTCGGGATGACCGTGTGGAAGGCCAAGCCCTGGCTGGTCGCCGAGCAGCTCAGCCAGGAGACCGGGGTGGAGGTGATCGCGGCGCGGGATGGGATGAGGTTGGAGTTGCCGGGCGAATCCTAAGACTATGGCGGCCTACGCTCCCACGATCGGCGAGATAGCTTGCTCTGCCAACGCAGTATCGGTCTTCTCCGCGATCCGCGACCGCCCCGGCGCGATCCTCCTCGACGGCGGCACTCGCGAGCCGAAGCTGGGGCGATACTCGTTCCTGGCCTGTGATCCATTCGTAACCTTCCGCAGCAAGGGGCCGCGGGTGGAGATCGCCACGGAGCGGGGCACCGAGGTGAGGGAGGGTGATCCGTTCGTGATCCTGCGCGAGCTGATGAGCGCGTTCCAGGTGGAGCGGCCGGAGGGCGCGCCTCCGCTGATCGCAGGGGCGATGGGCTACTTCGCCTATGACCTGGGCCGGTTCGTGGAGCGTATCCCGGAGGACACGGAAGACGATGTTCCGGTGGCCGACTGCCATCTCGGGTTCTATGGGTCGGTTCTGACCATTGACCACGTGGAGCAGAGGGTGTGGGTCTCGGCGGTCGGGGCGCCGGAGACGGACCCGAGGGCAGCAGAGAGGTTGGCGGAGCGGAGGGTCGGGGAGTGGGTGGAGAGGGTGGAGTTGGGTGGCACGCTGGCGGCGTGCCCCACGGCCCCGCGCTTGACAGTTGGGGACCGAGGCCCTGCCCTACAGGTGGCGTCGAACTTCACGCACCGCGACTATGTGCGCGCGGTGGCGAGGGCGAAGGAGTACATCGCGGCGGGAGATATCTATCAAGTGAACCTGTCGCAGCGGCTGCATGCTCCTCTGGCAAGCACTCCATTTGATCTCTACCGGCGTCTGGCAAGCACGAATCCGGCGCCGTTCGCAGCCTACTTCGAGACGCCGGATGCTGCTGTCGTGTCATGCTCTCCAGAGCGGTTCCTGCAAGTGCGATCGGGCCTCGTAGAAACGCGGCCGATCAAGGGAACGCGGCCGCGGGGCAGCACGCCGACAGAGGACAGACGCCTGGCTGCCGAGCTGTTGGCGAGTGAGAAGGACCGCGCCGAGAACGTGATGATCGTGGACCTGGAGCGCAACGATCTGGGGCGGGTGTGCGAGTTCGGATCGGTGCATGTGCCGGAGCTGTTCGCGCTGGAGAGCTATGCGACGGTGCATCACCTCGTCTCCACGGTGCGGGGCCGGCTGCGGCCCGGCACCACCGCCCTGGATTGCCTGCGCTCCTCCTTCCCGGGTGGGTCAATCACCGGCGCGCCAAAGGTCCGCTCCATGGAGATCATCGAGGAGCTGGAGCCGACCCGGCGGGGGGTGTACACGGGGGCGATTGGGTATCTCTGCTTCTCCGGCGACATGGACGTGAACATCGTCATCCGCACTCTGGTTGTCAAGGATGGCATCGCCTACTTTCAGGTCGGGGGAGGGATTGTCGCTGACTCCGACCCGGAGGGCGAGTACCAGGAGACGATTGACAAAGGTCAGGCGCTTGCCCGCGCGCTGGCGGCGGAGGCGGGCGCGCCCTCCACACGGCCGGCGGGCAAGGAGGGAGTCGAATGGCCGGAATAGCATGGGTGAATGGAAAGCTAGTGGCACCGGAGGAGCCGGCCGTCTCGGTGCTCGATCCGGGGTTCATGTACGGGGAGGGCTTGTTCGAAACGATGCGGGCGTACGGGGGGAAGGTGTTCAGGCTGGACCAGCACCTGGCGCGAATGCAGGAGGCCGCAGCGGAGGTCGCGCTGCAAGAGCAGGCGGGACGCCTGCGCTCCCAGGACGTGGCAGACGCGTTGTCCGCGAGCGGCCTGGCCGACGCGAGCGTGCGTGTCACCGTCACGCGGGGTGCGCTCGTGGTGTTGGTGCGGCCGCTGTCCCTCCCGGCGCCGGAGCAATACGAACGCGGATGCCGGGCGGTGAGCGTGCCCGCAGCGATCACACGAGAGAGCGTGCTGAGGCGGGTGAAGTCGCTGAACTACCTGGACAAACTGCTGGCCCAACGGGAGGCGAAGCGGCGCGGGGCAGATGAGGCGATTCTGGTGGACCCCGACGGGTGTGTGGTGGAGGGGGCTATGCGGAACGTGTTCGCGGTGATCGCTGGCAAGCTGCTAACTCCTCCCCTATCGCGCGGTCTGCTTCCCGGCATCACCAGAGCGGCGGTGCTGGAGGTGGCGAAAGGGACGGGCGTGCCCTGCGAGGAGCAGGATATCGCTCTCTCTGAGCTACAGCAGGCGGATGAGTGCTTTCTTACCAGCTCGTTGGCAGAGATCCTACCAGTGGCATCTGTAGACGGAAAGCGGATGGGAGCAGGCGCGCCCGGCCCTGTTGCGCAACGACTGACCAGCGGCTATCGCGAGCTGGTCGCCGACGAGCTCGCCGCTCCGCCGAAGCGATCCGGGTAGAACGCCTTCGCCATTGCCTCCACCGCCTCCACGATGCGAGGGCCGGGGCGCATGATCACGTCCGCGTCTAGAACGATGAGGTGCCCCTTCCTCACCGCGTAGAGCTTCCGGTATACCGGGTGCGATGCCACCTGGCGGACCATGAACTCCGGGTCGCCCTCCATGGTGGAGAGCAGGAGGTAGTCGGGATCGGCGGCGACCAGGGACTCGGCCCCGAAAGCGGTGAAGCCGTGCAGCCTGCCGGCCGCGTTCCGGGCGCCCGCGGCACGAATCACATCATCCTGGAAGGTGTCAGCGCCCGCCGTCCAGATCGGCTCCACTTGCAGGAAGATGAAGACCGTGGGACGCCGGCTCTCGGGGACGCCCTTCACCTTATCAGCCACCGCCGCCAGCCTCGCCTTCAGATCGGATACCACTTGCCCGCCAGTCGTCTCATTGCCAGCCAGACGAGCGATCTGCTGGATGACCGTGAAGATGTCGTCGAGCGTCCTGGGGTCCACCGTGAACACCGGACAGCCGGAGGCGCGGATCGCGGAGAGGAAGTCCGGCGGGTTGCCGCGGCTGCCGATCACCAGATCCGGCTCCGCAGCAAGAGTCTTCTCCACACTCGGCGAAAAGAACCCGCCCACGCGGGAGAGCTGCTGCACCTGCGGCGGGTAGTTGCACTGATCGCTGACCGCGACCACGCGATCGCCCGCGCCCACAGCGAAGAGGATCTCGGTGACCACGGGGCCGGTGGAGACGATGCGTTGGGGCCGCCGCTCCACGCGCACCCGAACGCCCTGTGCGTCCACCGCCTCCAGAGGGAAGTCGGAACTTCTGAGGAGGGCCTGAGGCGCCGGGCCGGCCCGCTTGCCGCAGCCGGCTGCCAGCAGCACGGCCGCGGCAAGCGCAACCAGACAGGTCAGCGCAGGGCCGGAGCGCGGGGGCATCATCGTCTATCGTACAGCTCGTTGTCAGCGCCCAGGAAGCCCAGCTTGGCCTCCCGATAATCGTCTGCCGTGTGAGGAGTCATACCGGGACCATAGGGACACCAGCCGCTGCTGTGGGTGTAGGCCATCTTCATGGGCCGCGCGTGCGAATCGCAGAAGACGACGTTCGTCATCTCATTGTGCCGGAAGTGGGTGGATGGGTTGGCCGGGCTGTGCCAGAGCTCATAGTAGGGGGCTTCGCAGAAGCTGTACTCGAACAAGTTGCCCTCGCAGTCCAGGAAGGCGGTGTCGGTGAGCATCACGGTCTTCGCCGGGTCGTTGATGCGACCCTCTCTGGCGGGGACGCACATGGCGGGCCAGGGGCGCGGCGAGCCGCCCACGTACTGGGCGTTGTACCCGTACCCACCTGTCCCCTCCTCGAAGCCGCCCCGGGCCTCCAATGCCACCGAGAAGCTGGGGCAGAATCTCAGCTCCTCATTGCAGATGTAGTCCCACAGCGGCCCCAGCTTGGGATCGAACGGACCATCCAGGCTCAGGCGCCCCCCGTGCCACCGCATCAGGTTGTCGGGGCTTTGCGCGGGGACATAGCCGCCGCCATTGTCCTCCGCGTACATGAGGATGGCAATGGCAAGCTGGTGGGCGTTGTTGAGGCAGGTGGCGCGGCGGCCCATCTCTCTTGCCTTCGCGAAAGTGGGCATCAGCAGGCCGGCGAGGATGCCGATGATGGCGATCACCACCAACAGTTCGATCAGGGTGAAGCCGCGACGGAGACCGCCGGAACCACGGCTGGTGCGACTGTGGGAACGACTGGTGCGACTGAGACCACTGCTGTTTCCGTACATTTCCTGTCCCTCCCTCGAGGACTCTCGCGGGGAGGGATCATGGACAAGGCGCAAGGGGCTTCCTGAAACTGCGAACCCCGGCCGCCGGACGGACGGTCAGGGATAGCTAACTGCCGAGCAGCTTGCCTCGAGCCCTCTTCCCGCGAAGTGGCGGATTGCTCATCAGCCGGATCGGTCTCCTGGCTTCCGCATCATCCTACTCCCTGCGCCTTCCCACTCCATGGAGTAGTGGCCTGTTGCAGGTTTCGTCCGCGGTTACAGTTGCGGGGCAGCCCCGGATTTGCACCGGGTTCCCAATCGTCGCATCCGTCTGACGCCTGTTATTCAGTTGTCCAGCGGCAGTCTAACAGACGGCGCGGCAGGCGTCAAGAGTGAGAGGCCAGAGACCGCGCAAGCACTAGGGTACCAAGGGCATGTCTCCGTGGTTCATCTAACCTCTGCGATGGTCAGACTGCGCACTATCAGGTTCCGGTCCTGGGGCGGTTTCCAGTCGTCATTGGTGAAGGCAATGGCGAGGATATGCTTGCCGGCTTGCACCGCCGCCGGGAGGGCGAGCGTCTGCCAGCTCCCGCCCTGCAGGTCGGCCGCGCCGACGACCTGGCCGTCGATGCGCAGCTCGAGGTGCGGGTACACGTCGTCAACCGCCGTTCCCTGCCCCAACATCGTGAAGAGATACTCGCCGCCGTGGGCGAACTCCACTTCCGTCTCCACCCGCCCGTTGCTGTACAGCCCCACAGTCTCCCCGTGGGCCTCCGATGCCTCGCAGTCCTCGACAGTCATGTGAGTGGCGGCGACGGTCTCGCCGGCTGGGTAGACGAAGCCGCAGCCGAGGTTGGTGAGCAGCGTCGCCAGGTAGCGCCGCCCCTTCGCCCGGTCGGCGTCAGGGGCCTCCCATCTCACCTGATCCACCAGCCACATCCCCTTGCCGTCCGGGATGGAAGCCAGCACCCCGGGCATGGTGTGCAGTCTCAACCGGGTCGCCCCCATTTCCACGGGAGCCCAGGAGACCCAATCGAGCCACAGGTTGCGGTCCTCGGGCGGGGCATAGAAGTCGTTGTCGAAGCTGACGCCGAGCTGGTGATCCCCGGCTGGCAGGTCCACGAGGGCGGTAAGGGTCTGCCAATCATCGCTGTCCACGATGATGGTATCCAGTGCGGTGCCATCCAATCTGATGCTGGCCTGCGGGTAGTCGCCGGCGGCGGGGCTGCCCTTCGCCCGCAAGGTGAGCAGATAGGGGCCGGCCTGTGGCACGGAGATGCCGGCGCGCAGCTCTCCCGCGCCGTACATGCCAACCGCCTGTCCGTCGTCGAGCGCCTCCGGCGCCGCGTTGACGCCGGACCGGTCCATGTCCTCGGCTTCCACCCTGCCGGCCGGACCTACCTCACGATAGGGCGGCGTGATCGCGTTGTCGGCGATGTGCGACATGTGCGACGGAAAGGCGAAGGGGCTCAACGGCGGCGAAAGCCAGGTCAGGTCCCAGTTGGTAATGCCGGCCGCCGGGCCGCTCGGCCCGGTTACCCTTACCACTGACGCGTCTCCGCGCAACGAGATTTCCTCTCCGATCAGCTTTGCGACAACTGGCAGCGACATCTGAGTAACATTGTGGAGCACCACTCGCCCACCTTGCCTGACGAACCGGCGCAGCCCATCCGCCGCCGCACCGATCTGCTGCAGATCGCTGATGAGGAGCACCCCGTAATGGTCGAGGGAAGCGTGAGCGAGCGGATCGCCGATGCGCTGATACCGTACTCCCAGCGCCGCCAGTTCCTCCCCCGTCTTCTCATCGCACACCGCGCCCAGCAACACCGGCGCGGGCGCCCGGCGAGGAGCGTCGGAGAGGATGTTTCTCAGCAACTTCGTCGCCGGCGGCGACACCCCATACTTGCCCACCACGTCGAGCTGGCAGAGCACGATGCGACCTTTGCCCAAACGCAACTCGGCCAGGCCCGCGGTCGCCAGCCCCTCCGGGCCGCCACTGTCAACGATCACCGTGAAGCCACCCGTCGCCGGCTTCACTATCTCCTTGCGGCTCACAGGGCCATCGGGCAGCCAGTGCGCCAGGTCATCGTCGACCAGGCCCGCCAGAATGGGGTGGTCGGGACGGCGCGCGAAGGCGACAGTGGAACTGTGATCGCTGAGCCCCAACGGTATCAGTGAGGAGGGGTACCGCGTCTGTGCGAGGACGAGCAGTGTGCCTCCTCCCTCCACAAACTCGCGCAAAGCGCCGGTGAGGGAGTCGTCCAGACCGACCACCGGCGTACCCGTGGGCTGGAAGGCATCCACCCCGATCAACGCGACGGGGGTGAAGTGAAGCTGGCGCCCGGCGCCTTCCGTGGGCAGTGGCAGGCACTTGACGTCGAGGCTATCCAGCAGCCGGCTGGTGTCGCCCCGTGGATCATAGACGCTCACCTCCTTGGGCGCGCCCGGCACGGGGCCGGAAAGAGGCGCGCGCCCGTAGACCTTCCACTGCTGGCGGTCCGAGAACACTAGCTTGTCCCCTTCCCACAGCTCCACCGCGTAGGTCGCCAACTCCATCTCCTCATCGATCGGAGGAAGGGCGAGGGAAACCTTGAAGCGCGCCCGTTCCCCGGGCCCAAGGGCCGCCGGCGTGCTGTCGGCGACCCGCCAGCCGCCGGCCTGTGGGGTGAGGCTCCAGCGCAGGTCGAGGCCGTGTTTCCAGGCCGTGTCATTGTGCACGGTGATGGTGCGATCCACAAGCGAGCCCGCGAATACCTCAGTGCTGACCTCCCGTGTGAAGGCGGCAAGCTTCTGATAGGCGCGCTGGTGAGCATCGGATCCAGGATTGGGGAACGGCCCGGTCTCCCACAGCGTCCATGGGCACATGCCTGAGACGCCCGCGTCCCGGAAGGCGATCACCTGCCACTCCCAGGCCGCCGCCTTGGCGAGCAGACGACTGAAAGCGAGGTCAGGATAGGTTCGGTCTCCGAGAAGGACGCTCGCCGCATCCGCTTCCGCTGGCGGGGCCCACAGAAACTCCCCTACATACAGAGGCTTCCTGTGGTCCCATTCCCACCAGGTGCGCGGGTAGTTGTCGAGGGGAGCCGGAGCTTCCAGCCAGTAGGCCGTCTCCGGCCATTGACCCCAGCCCAGCTCGTGGGGGTAGTGCAGGTTCACGACATCGGCCTTGTGCGCGGGGTCACCATCCCCCTCGAACATGACCGGCCGCGTGGGGTCAAGCTCGTGGATGAGATCGGCGAGCTTGCCGAGCTTCTCCTCAGTTCCCTGCACCCGATCGCCGCCGCACAGCAGCAGCTCGTTCTCGGCGGACCAGATCACCACGGAGGGATGGTTGCGCTGGAGCTTGGCCTGGGAGGCGATGTGCCTCTGGGCGTTCTCCCAGAACTCGTCGTCGGACAGCGCGTAGTTGTCCGAAAGACACCACAGGGCGGACTCCCAGATCAGCAGCATCCCGGCCTCATCGGCCGCGTCATACCACTGCTGGGGCCACGGTTGGGCGTGGAGTCGCATGGCGACACAGCCTGCGGCTTTGGCGGCCGCGTAGGCATGGGAGGGGTCCTCGTCATAGTCGGTCAGTGGATGCGAGGCGGTGGCGAGCAGGTGGATGGGGACGCCGTTGAGCACGAAACGGTCGCCGTCTATCCAGAACTCCCGGAATCCAAACCGGACCTCCTTCACATCTGACATGGCGAAGGAACGAAGCCCGACCACGAGCGTATACAGATGCGGGTCATCGGGCGACCACAGGCGAGCGTCCGGCCAGGCGGCATCCAGGGCAACCGACTCGCTGGAGCCGGGTGGGACTTCTGCAGCCGCAGGGGCGAACCTCGGTCCGGCGCCTCCTTCCGCAACTCGGGCGGTGACAGTCGCGCTAGCCGGCGTCACCCCATCATTGCGCACCTCCACCTGGACGCGAATCCGACTCTCGCGCACCGAGGTTACCACGAAGACGTCCTCGATCCACACCGGCGGCCGCGCCTCCACGGTCACGCTCTGCCAGATGCCCATTTCGTGCCCGCGGGAGCCGATGGGGGCCAGGATCCCGCTCTCCACCCATGATCCGTGCATCCCACCACCATCAGGCTTGCCCACCTTGGCACCCTTGGCGATCAGGGCAGTCCAGTCTTGCACGGCCACGTAGAGTTGATTCGTCCGCCCGAACAGCACCCGGTCTGTGACATCGTACTCGACGGGTTCGAAGCCCCCCAGGTGAGCGCCAATCTCCTTTCCGTTGAGGAGCGCGCGGTGCTGGAACTTCACGCCTCCGAACCTGAGCACAATCCGCGAGCCGGACCACTGAGTGGGCGCGAGGAACTGCTTTCGATACCACAGACAGTGTCGCCCCTCCGGCTGCCACTCCACGACCGATGGCACGACGATCGGTCGCCACACGTTCTCGGCCTCCGGTTGGGCCTGCAGTTCCCCGAAGGCGCACTGCCACTCCCCGTCCAGAGAGAGGATCTGGCGGGCCGGCGCGGCCGCTGCGCAGACACCCACCACAACAAGGGACAACAGCACCACCCTGAGAGATGTCATGTCGTGGCTCCGTTGCACATCAGCAGTTCGTAGATGTCAGCAGCCTGCTCGAGCTGGTTGAGATCGAGCTCCTCGGTGGAAGTATGGGCCTGTCCCATGGCGCCGGGGCCGAGCACGAGGGAGGGGATGCCGGTCTGGCTGAGCGGGCCGGCGTGGGTGGCGCCAGCCATTCCCCCCAACGCAGGCTTGCCAGTGACTTCCTTCACCGCGGCGAGGGCGGCCTGCGCCAGCGGGTGTTCGCCGCTGAGGTCAAGCCCGGGAATGGACCGGCTGAGAGCGCTCACCTCCAGTTCCACGTCCTCAAGGGCATTGGTGAGATAGGAGCGCAGCTCGGGCACCGCCCTGCGGCCTTCCTCGCCCGGCAGAATACGCCGGTCTATGTCTATCACACAGCGGTCTGGGACAACGTTCACATACTCGCCCCCGCGTATCACCCCCACGCTTAGCGTGCCCCTTCCCAGAATCGGATGGACCTCGGTCCCCACTCCGCCCTTGGCATAGGCCTCCAGTGCTTCGACCACGCGCGCCATCTTGTAGATGGCATTCACGCCCGCATCCGGGTTCGAGCCGTGGGCGGCCTTGCCGGTGGTGGTGATAGTGAAGCGAGCCACTCCCTTATGCGCCACCACCACCTTCAGTCCGGTGGGCTCGCCGACGATGGCGGCGCGCGCGGTCACTCCAGCCTGGAGGAGCCTCTCCAGCCCCTGCATTCCGTGCTCCTCATCCGCGGTGGCGGTGAGGATCACAGTCGCAGGTGGTCTCGTCTCGCGTTTCGCCACCCTCAGCAGAGCGGCCACCATGGCGGCCAGGCTCCCCTTGTCATCGGCCGCGCCCCGACCATACAGCACGTCGCCCTCGATGCGCCCGATGTACGGCTCGAACTCCATGCCCACCGCGGAGACGGTGTCCAGGTGTGCGTCGAACCAGATCGCCTCCTCGCCTTCGCCGGGAAGGCGCGCCAGCACGCTGGGCCGGCCGGGGAGCGCCTCCACCAGCTCGCAGTCCACGCCCGCCTCCCGAAGCAAGGAGCACACGAAGTCGGCCAGCGCCGCCTCGCCTCTCCCCTCTCCGAGAGGCCCGTCGAGCGGGTTCTCGCTCGGTATCTTCACCAGATCTGCGGCAAGCTGGCGAAGCTGGTCTCGGTTCATGTAGCCTACCTCGTGTCCCGATGACGCGGCATCGGTCGCGCACCAGAGCGGGCCCTTCCAGACTACTGGCTTTCGCCGAAGGGAAAGCGGTTCCTCCAGCAGAGCTGGCCCAGGCCGCCGCCAGAGCAGCGCAGTTGACGGCTGCGATGTAGTGCCGCGGAGCGCCTAAGCATGAGTCAGCGGCTGACCGGCGTGGTATAATAGCACGAAGCAATCGGGCGCGAAGGGAAGACATGGGACCTGAAAGAAGGCCATAGTCAGCCTACGCGCAGACCACAGACAAGGGAGGCAGAAGCGATGAGAATCCTTGGGCACGGCGTGCTGCCATATCTGGCGGCGCTGGCGGTGTTGGCCGTGGCGAGCGGGGTAGCCGCGGCTGACTGGCCCACCGCCTTCGATTACACCATCGGTGTGTCCACCGCGAATGACTCCGGACTCCAACTGAGCGGGCTTCTCTCAGGCCCGATCAGCCCGGAGATGACCGCCAAGGTGGGGGCCTGGTGGGTGACGCGCAGCGACAACAACCGCGCCTTCATGGGAGACGTATATGTGGACTACACGAAGGCGCCGATCTACCTAGCGGCCGGGCGCAAGTACGTCCCCTTCGGACCGGCCGGGCTGCTGGTGTCCCCCGGTATCACCGGGGGAGAGGTGAAGCTGACCTATGAGCGAGTACAGGTGCAGGCGATTGCCGGCACTCTGTCCTTCACCCCTCTCACGGGCGGCACCCGGTTCACCTATGCCGGCAACCGGGCTCCCGCCGATGAGAGCCTGACCGCGGGCCGACTTCAGGTCATCCTCTCGGAGGCGGGATCGGAGACCCCCGTGGTCGTGGGCGTCAACATGCTGGATATTCTTGACGACACCGGGAGGAGCGTAGACGCCTCCGTCGGGTTGAACAAGTGGCTCACCGTGTACGGAGAGTGGGCGGACTATGCTGACGTGAACGCTCGCGCCTGGGGCTTCCGTATCTCCGATGAGAAGACGGCCACGCCTCCTAACCTGGCGACGATCGTGCAGATCTACTACCGCAAGGTGCCGGTAGGGTTCGTGCCTGCACAGGCGGGGGCGAGCGGCTACTTCGAGAACCTCGAGGGGTGGGCCGGCGGCATCTACCAGGCGCTGCCGAACAACTACGCCCTCGGGTTGTTCGCGGACAAGAACGACGCCATCTTGACGCTGTTCGGGCACGTTGACTTGCAGTAACGATCGAACAGCAAGCTAGCGTCTTTCATCAGTAGGTTCAAACGGCGGGTCCCTGGATTCTCCAGGGACCCGCCTGTTTCTGAGCCTCCCAGAGAAGCCTGCGCCCGTCGAGCGTCGGCCTGGCCAGGCCGCAAATGCCACTGTGGGATTGGCTGGGCAATGTGGAACAAACCTTGAGGCGATAGACCAACAGGGACGGTCTAACATGTCTGTAGCACCGCTTAAGGAGCCTACGACGCTGGCGGCGCGAGAGACAGCCGACAAGGACGACGTGCGGAAGGTCCGATGTCTGTGCGGTAAATGGTGGGCCTACAGAAACGGTGATAGCGTGGTCTTGCGCTGCAAGCTTTGCAGACGAGACATCGTGATCACCGGGGCGAACCTGAAAGTCACATACCGCTAACCGGCGTCTGAGCGCGCTCTAGAGCCGTAGAGCCCAAGGTTGAGCCAGAGCCAAGGACGAGAGTCCTTGGCTCTTTCTTTTGGCCCCCGAGCGGGCCAGTGAACTGACCCTGAAGGTCTCCCGCCAGCCAAGGCTCCCGCCACCAAGGGGGAGCGACGGAGGGACGTGGCTGATGCTGATGAGGAGAGTGGGGACGCGAGCTGCAACCTGGACCACGGTGCTTGGCTTCGCCGTGGCGATCCGCGCCTTCGGAGGAGGCGGGGCCGACGTAAGCCGCGCCTGGTACGAAGACTCGGGCCGCCGCGCATCGCCAGGCGCCGTCAGCACAGTTTACACAGGAGACCGACAAGCGGCGTCGCCATCAGAGCGGGATGTCGGTCTCGTGGGCCCCATCGGAAAGACGGATAGGCCGGCCGCGCCCAAGCGGTTGATGCAGCCCAATCGGTCGGCCGAGCGCACAGTGAACCTGCACTCATTTGGGCCGGCGTCGGAAACGGTCGCCCCCTCGTCCGAGGTTGCGCTGAGACCTAGCGAATCGCCGCCTGCTGTCACCAGCGCGCCGAGGCCGACGCCGGCCCCCCGTTTTGCAGTGGGACCCGCGCCAGAACCGGCATCCCCTCCCCGGATTGCGCCCCCCGCCGTCACCAGCCCGGCGAAGCCGGCCTGGTCCGACCAGAACGTGCGCTCGGTGCGATTCGACGCGGCCTATTACTATGGCAGCGGCCGCTCGGCAAGGCAGCTGGCGGAGGACCTAACTCGCTCTTGGCAGGAGAAGGGAATCAACCTCGTCTACTTCTACGCCTACAACCGCGTGTACGGGGCCCGCTACGTCACCCGCTATCCCGGCAATGTGATGGAGGACTACGGGCGACAGGACCTGCTGGGCCATATGATCCGATCCGCCCACAAGCGCGGCATCAAGGTGATCGCCTGGTTCTACGGTCCGCAGCACAAGCAGATCTGGGAGGCGCATCCGGAGTGGCGCCAGAAGACGGCCGACGGACGGGACTACAAGCCGGACGGGGACAGCTACTTCCTGTGTGTGCGCAACCCGGAGGTAACGAAGTGGTGGGAGGGGCTGATCGGGGAGGTGTTGACGAAGTACCCGGAGCTCGACGGGATTGACGTCGCCGAGCCGCAGGTGGATCTGTGGGGAGACCACACCTGCTACTGCGAGCACTGCCGAAGCGAATTCGCCGCCGAGCACCCGGGCGAGCCAATGCCCGGAGTCGCCTGGCGCGAGTTCCGCGCGGAGGGGATGACGGAGCTGCTGCTGGCCACCGTTCGTCTCGCCCACCAGCATGGGAAGGAAGCGCATCTGACCACCGTGTTCACCGCTGGCAAGGACGGACGACTGCTGCACCCTCACGCAGTCAGCGATGCCATCGGATTCGATCTGGAGGGCGTCCTGAGCGGGCCCGACCGGCCGGACGTAATTCAGGCCGAGCTCATCTGGCAGCAGTGGGCCGCGATCTACGGAGACAAGAAGACCTTTGTTCCCGCGTGGACTGTGGATGCCGTGAAGCAGGCGAAGGACCTGGTGGGAGGGAGGTCACGTATGATTGCCCACCTGGAGCTTACCGACTTCGGCTGTGGGGGGCTGAACGCGGAAGAGATTGGCCGCACGGTAGCGGCGGCTGTCCGGGCCGAGCCCTACGGGATTGACCTCTATGACTCACATCTCCTGGAGAAGACGGAGGGCGTGACGGAGCATCTCCAGGTGGCGTGGCTGTCCTTCTAGAGCGCCTCTCTGGACAACTGCAAGGTAACCATGAGGCGAGAGACTCTATAGCGGAGAACGAGCCGTCCCTGTCACAGCGTGCGCCCAAGGCGCACGTGAGGTGGTGATCGTAACCGCCAGGTCCGCCTTAGGCGCACCTGGCTGCGACTCGCACCCGCCTGGCGCCGGTCTTCTCTCAGGGGGTGACCCCTCGGGGATCCTGAGGGACCCCGTCGGGGTCCTGAAGGGCCGGCGTGAAGGCCACGCCCGGCCGGATGACCTCCGCATCCGGCCGGGCGGTTTTCCAGGGGTCGCTCATACCCGCTCTCGGGGAGTGCGGCCGGGCACGCGCCATCGCGTCCGCCGGCTCGCCCCACAGGCCGCATCCGGCAGTTGACACCTCCCTTGTGCCTGGGTATGCTAGGCATGGTATATACAGGCCGGCAACGATGGACCCAGCGGAACGTAGACAGCAAGAGAACGACTCCGATCCGGCGAGACGCTGGATCGGCAGGGCGCGCGCTCGTGGACCGACGATAGGGCCCACGCGGCGGGCTTAGGCCCGCCTGCGACTCGCCTGGGCGAGTCCAGAACGACCAGCGCGCAGCCCGCCTCGAGGCGGGCTGTTCTGCTGGCCGATGACCGGCCTAAGGAGATGAGGCGATGATCTTCTATGCCGAGGCCTATCTGAGCGACCTGCTGAGGATGAACGTGCTCGACCGCGACGGGAAGCCCACCGGGCGGGTGAAGGACATCGCCGTGCGTCCCGGAGACACCTTCCCTTTGGTCACCCGCGTGATCCTGCGCGCGAAGGGGCACTCGGAGCCTGTGCCGCTGCCATGGTCGGCGGTGAGGAGTGTCTCGGCGGAAGCGATCACGCTGCACCTCCCCCACCCTGAGCTGAAACCCACCCCCAGCGAGGACGGCGAGGTGCTGCTGGTGGATTCGGTGCTGGACAAGCAGATCGTGGATGTGCAGGGCCGGCGGGTGGTGAAGGTGAACGACCTCAAGCTGGGGTCAGTGCAGGGGCAGGTGCGATTGGTGGCGGCGTCAGTGGGGACCCGCGGTCTGCTGCGGCGGCTGAATCTGGAAGGGCTGGCGCTGCGCATCTGGGCTTGGTTCGGCCGGCGGCCGCACGAGCGGTTGATTAGCTGGGAGCACGTGCACTCGCTGGACGCCACCTCCCAGCAGCTTCAGCTCGACCTGGAGCAGGAGAAACTCCGCCGCCTCAACCCGGCCGATCTCGCCGACATCCTGGGCGAGCTGAGCGCGCCGGACCGCGCCATGGTGGTGTCCTCTCTTGATGACGAGACCACGGCCGCGGCGATGCAGGAGATGGAGTTCGAGCTGCAGCGCGAAGTGCTGGATGCGGTCGAGGACGAGAAGGCCGCCGACATCCTCGAGGAGATCAAGCCGGATGACGCCGCCGACCTGGTGGGAGACCTGCCTAGGGAGCGCAGGGACGAACTCCTCGCCCTCATGGAGCCCGAGGAGGCGGAGGATGTAAAGGAACTGCTGCGCTACCCCGATGACTCGGCCGGGGGCCTGATGACCACCGAGTTCATCTCCGTGCCCGCGGGGATGACCGCGCAGGAGGCCATCGGGTACATCCGCAAGGCCGGGGAAAGCGCGGAGACGATCTACTACTGTTACGTCGTGGACGACCAGAGTCGACTGGTCGGCGTCTTCTCCCTGCGCGAGTTGGTGGTCTCTCCGCCAACCCGGGTGATTGACGAGATCATGGCGCGGGATGTGGTGGCGGTGACGCCGGATACGTCGCACGAGGAGACGGCCGGGCTGATCTCGCGCTACAATCTCCTCGCCATCCCGGTGGTGGATGACGAGCGCCACCTGCTGGGCATCGTCACGGTTGACGATGCCATTGATGCAGTATTGCCCACTCGCTGGAAGAAACGCCTGCCGAAGCTCTTCTAGCCCGTCGCCGTGGGCCACTGCCCGTTCAGGACCCCGAGGGCCTGCCCTGCTCGCCCCGAGCATAGTCGAGGGGAGCAAAGTCGAAGGGTCCTTCAGGGTCCGAGGGGCGCCGTTTACTTGGGATCGAGAGACTCTGTAGCCACGGAGGCTGAGGGTGCTGCTTCTGCTCCGGCGGCGAGTGCTGCTTCCCATCCTTGCGTTCGCAGCGGTGGTTGGCCCGGCCTTCATCACCGCGAACGTGGATAATGACGCGCCTGGCATCGCCACTTACTCCGTGTGCGGGGCGGAGTTCGGCTACTCCCTGCTCTGGCTGCTGTGGCCAACCATGATCGTGCTGATCGTGGTCCAGGAGATATGCGCGCGGATGGGGGTGGCCACGGGTAAGGGCCTCGCTGACTTGATCCGGGAGGAGTTCGGGGTCAGGATCACCGTTCTGCTGAT
>Ga0315277_10000370_pt1 | contig 72081 bp, 57 predicted proteins | sample YL17G05_15_MG_FD_203695 | JGI IMG/M metagenome (GOLD analysis project Ga0315277, IMG submission 203695) | Sediment microbial communities from Yellowstone Lake, YNP, Wyoming, USA - YL17G05_15 | ecosystem: Environmental > Aquatic > Freshwater > Lake > Sediment | place: USA: Wyoming | collected...
GCTGTTGAAAAAGTGGGTTTGAATGGGTAGCGCATATCTATCAACCGCGTAGCGGTTGCGGCGTATGCCGTGATATGCGGTTTCCAGGGGTACCGCGCACATCAATAGATGTGCGCCACCCTTCATTCGATACTTTTTCAACAGCCCCTGGAAGCCCGCGCTCCAAAGAAGGCTATGATTCACTGCAGGAGGATAATTTGCAACTATACATTTTCTTAGCCTTGGCTGTCTTAGCCTGGGGGCTTGTTGGAGTACTTGAAAAGACAATTATCAATGATGTCAAACCGTGGGCCTTTGTCTTCTGGCGCTGGGTCGGGCTCGGAATATGCCTGCTGCTGCTCATGGCCTCATCGGGCAAGATGCGCGAAGTGGTCGCCGCCCCCGCATGGAAGACGATTGTCATCGCAATGGTCACCGGCATAGTAAGCTGGCTGATCGCCCAATTCTTCTTCTTCAAGGCATTGGAGATGGAGCAGGTGAGCCTCGTCGTATCTTTCACCGCCACTTTCCCTTTAGTTACAGTTGTTGTGGCTTGTTGGGTGCTTCGTGAGCCCTTGACATGGACTAAACTTGTAGGGACAGCGCTGATAGTCGGCGGATGTATGCTGTTGTCTTTTGACGTGGGTAAAAAATAGTCAACAAAAGGCATCTTCAAGGTTTCGGATTTCTTTCACCAAGGGCTTTTATGTGGTAGTTTTGGTATGTAGTGATTCAAGATGGCAGGCATTCCGGACACAGTTATAGATGAAATACTCACACGCGTGGACGCGGTTGATTTCATCGGCCGTTACTTGCAGCTCAAGCGCGCTGGAGCGTCTTACAAGGGTTTATGCCCGTTTCACCCTGATAAGGACCCGTCGCTCTCAGTAAGCCAGGAGAAGGGCCTCTGGAAGTGTTTCGGCTGCGGATTGGGCGGGAATGTCATCACTTTCATTCAGCGCAAGGAGAACCTTGATTTCCCCGACGCAGTCCGGTTTATCGCTGACCTATACCAAATACCGATTCCGGAAGTTCGCGGGGAGAAACCGGGCCATACAAGGTTGCTTTATGATATAAACCGTCACGCGGAGGAATTTTTCGTACGCGTCCTTAAATCGAAATACGGCCGGGCAGCAAGAGAATATTTGAACAACCGCGGATTTGAGAGAGAAACAATCGAGGATTTCCATCTCGGCTCAGGTTTGCCGGGGGATATATGGGATGGGCTGACCAAGGAGCTTGCATCGCATGGTTTTGCTGTAGAGGAAGTCATTGCCCTCGGCTTAGCCAAGGATGGATCGTATGGCCCTTATGATGCATTCCGCGAACGATTGATTATCCCCATTCGTGACGTATTGATGAGAACCATCGGTTTCGGCGCGAGGCTCATCGAAGGGGAAGGGCCCAAATATATCAATTCTCCTGAATCGCCTGTCTTCAAAAAGGGCGAGGTACTTTTCGGCATTGACAAGGCCAAGGGCGGCATCAGGAATGAAGGGTTCATCCTGCTTGTGGAGGGTTATACCGATGTGATGCGATGCCATCAGCACGGACTATGCAATGCTGTGGCATCGATGGGCACCGCCCTCACCACGAAGCAGGTTGAAGTGCTCAAGCGTTATTCGGATGATATTATCCTATGCTTCGACGCCGATGACGCCGGGCAGAAAGCCGCTGAGCGCAGCCTTCCGGTTCTTGTAGGATTGGAGATGAAACCTAAGGTGCTGTTGATGCCGAAGGGGGACGACCCCGATAGCATATTAAGGAAAAAGGGGCTTGATGAATTCCGTAAGAGGATTACATCCGCCCAGCACTTCGTTGATTTTCTGCTCACCAGGGCAACCGGAGGAGAGGCGCCGGCCCAGGTCGAGAAAAAAATCGAGTGCTTCCGCACAATGCTTCCCGTGCTCGATTCAGTCGTGCATCAATCACTGAGGGATGAATACCTTGAGCGTATCGCTCGATTTCTCGCGGTTAACCAGGATATTTTAAGGGACGTATTAAACGCACCACGGCATAAACATGAAACCCCAATCGATGTCGAGAGCATAAAAATACGCATCGAGGGCGAGAACAAAGTTGAGCGCGAGTTCCTCATGGGGCTTATCAAACACCCATCATTGGCAGCCTATGCGCGGATGGAAATAACACCCAATGACTTCAATGACCCTATGCATTCCGAGATATTTTCCGTATTATGCGACCCCTCATTCCCGCTGGATTCAAAGGATTTAAGCGCCCAGCCGCGGGTCTATGAAAACAGGAACGTTTTCAGCTTCGTCGTCGATTGCATCTTCAGCAACTCCGAGCGCGAGATTCCCGAGAAGGCCGGCAAACGGGCGTTATATATGCTTATCGAGCGTAAACTCAATGCCGAAAATAAAATGCTCGAAAGCAAACTTGCATGCGAGGGACAGGCTGAAAGCGCTGAACAGACGATAGAGCTTCAATCCAGGATAATCACAAACCGGAAAAAATTGGACACCCTCCGCGGCCAGCTTATAGGTTGACCCCTTGCCTGAAAAGCCTTGTTGTTATATATTTTTTATTCGAGGGCCCATAGCTCAGCTGGTCAGAGCCGCGGACTCATAATCCGTTGGTCGCAGGTTCGAATCCTGCTGGGCCCATTATGGTGAAAATGCGAACCCGGCGTAAGCCGGTTTTTTTGCAAGCTTATGACGCCGCGGTCTTCAACACGCACGCTCTATTTGATATATTGTGTTTACAATCATAAGGAGGTCGAAGATATGCGTACGGTATTCATCCTTCTCACAATTCTCCTCCTTGTTGGGGCTATGACCCCTGCTGCATATGCGAGCGAGAGGAACACCGGCCTGGGGATTATGGTGGGCTATTCCGTCGCCAAGGGCAACGACGCTGTCGAGGACTTCGCACTCGGCGCCAAGTGGCGGCTTGATACATGGGAGGCGGCGTTCGATGTCTTCCGCTCCAAGTTCCCCAACGGGGGCTACGACAAGATGGGCGTGCTGAGCATCGATTATACCTGGGATTTCGCGCGTATCCCACAGGAGGATTTCGGCATATATTTCGGCAGCGGGGTTTCATACCTCGGCGCGGCTGATGTCTGGAAGAACGGCGTATGCTGGAATGCGCTCGTCGGCTATGACTACACGAGTAGCTGGTCCTTGGCGGGGAGGTTTTTCATTACACTGGACGACGGGAATATGTTCGCAATTGGTGGGTTTACTTATTTATTCTAAACTAAAAATGTAGCCCGGCATTCTGATGCCGGGGTCTTGGCCTCTACCCGTATCACCAAACATTTAGCACATGGAAGATTGCTTATTCCCGGCATCAGAATGCCGGGCTACATTAATCAGAATGCCGCGCTACAGGGTCATTGAATTAAGCCATCATCATTTTTGTTTATACGCCCCACCCTATAGGCTATAATTGGCTGAGCGGAGGTTACTTATGACAAGTGACTTGATAGATACCCCTCATGCCACGACGATACTTGCGGTAAGGCGCAAGGGGATGGTGGCGTTGGCGGGTGACGGGCAGGTTACCATAGGCACGCAGGTGATGAAGAGCAAGGCTGTCAAGGTGCGGCGGATATACCACGATAAAGTCATCGCTGGGTTCGCGGGCGCTGTCGCTGATGCATTCAGCCTGTTCGAGCGGTTCGAGGGGAAACTGCAGGAATTCAACGGGAGCCTGCGTCGCGCGGCAGTTGAGTTGGCGAAGGATTGGCGTACCGACAAATATCTACGGCGCCTTGAAGCCCTGTTGATTGCCGCTGACGCGAAGGGTATGCTTTTAATAAGCGGTACTGGTGATGTGATAGAACCCGACGGGGAAGCCATCGCCGTAGGCTCCGGCGGGCCGTATGCCTTGGCTGCCGCACGCGCGCTATGCAACGAGACCGATCTGCCGGCTGATGAGATTGTGCGTAAAGCAATGGAGATAGCCGCTGATATATGTATATATACCAACCGTGAAATTTCCATCCTTGTTTTAGAAGGAGGCGAAGAGGGTTGAAATTGGTGACGGGTAAAATGCTGACTAAAGCGGAGGACGACCTTACACCCCGGCGCATCGTCCAGCAGTTGGATAAATATATCATCAGCCAGGAAGCCGCCAAGAAAGCGGTCGCAATAGCTCTCCGCAACCGCTTCCGCAGGCGGAGGTTGGATGAGGCGCTTCGCAAGGAAGTCATACCCAAGAACATCCTCATGATAGGCCCTACAGGCGTTGGCAAGACGGAAATCGCCAGGCGTCTTGCCGATTTGACCGGTGCCCCTTTCGTAAAAGTGGAAGCCACAAAATATACCGAGGTCGGGTATGTCGGGCGCGATGTCGAATCGATGGTGCGCGACCTGACCGAGAAGGGCGTAACGATGGTGCGTATCGAGAAGATGGAATCGGTGCGCAAGAAGGCAGCGAAGGTAGCGGAAGAGAGGCTTGTCGATATTCTGCAACCCCTTCCGGCGTACGGTAAGAAGATAAGCGGCGCGCTCAAGGAGTTCCATCAGTACCGTCCCCATGACGCCGCTGCCGGGGACGAGCGGCCCGCTCCACCGCCGGGGCAGGAAGAAAATGACGAGGAGAAGTTCGCGCAGTATAAGCGTATCCGCGAGCGCTTTCGCAAGCAGCTTCAAGACGGTGAGCTTGAGGATACAATCATCGAGCTTGATATCGAGGAGAATAAGCCTCGTATCATGGAGATGTTCAGCTCGCAGGGTATGGAAGGGGTTGGGATAAGCCTGCAGGAAATGATGGGGGATATGGTGCCGAAGCGCCGTATGCGCCGGAAAATGCCCGTGAAGGAAGCACGGGAAGTGCTTATCAGTGAGGAAATGAAAAAGCTCATTGATATGGACCAGGTGGTGCGCGAGGCCATCGAAAAAACGCAGGAAACCGGCATTATTTTCATTGATGAGATAGATAAAATCGTCGGGTCTGAGAGCGCGCATGGGCCGGATGTAAGCCGCGAAGGTGTCCAGCGCGATATCCTGCCGCTCGTTGAGGGCTCGACCGTAATGACCAAATACGGGCCTGTCGATACAAGCCACATCCTTTTCATCGCCGCCGGGGCGTTCCATGCGAAAAAGCCGAGCGACCTTATCCCCGAGTTGCAGGGACGTTTCCCAATCAGGGTTGAGCTTTCCGGATTAACGGCGGATGATTTCGTGCGCATACTTACCGAACCGGAAAACGCGCTGGTCAAGCAATATAAGGCACTATTGGAAACGGAAGGGGTAAGGGTCGAATACACGGAGGATGGGATACGGGAAATTGCAGACCTCGCCGCCGAGGTTAACAGCCGTACTGAAAATATCGGCGCGCGCAGGCTGCATACGATAATGGAAAAAGTGCTTGAGGAAACGAGTTTCAACGCGCCGGAGAACGTGCCGGACAAGGTGGTTATCAACTCGGCCTTTGTGCGCAAACAGGTCGCTGATTTAGTAGAGGATAGGGATCTGAGCAAATATATTCTGTAAGTATATTTTAGTTTATACATACAAAGATTCGTTTTATCCGAACCGCGACCGTGAGGGAGCGGACATCAGAGCCGCGGTTATCTCGGAGCGACATGCATGGAATTCGACCGGCCCAAAGAGGAACTTGCCCAATTAAAAGCTCGCGTAAAGGCGATTGAGAGCGGCCGGAAAATCGCGGGTTACTTTTTATATATCATTCTCCCACTGGCTGTAATCGGTGTCGTCTCCATAGGGGGGAGCTTTGTGTGGCATTACAGCTGCCTGGCAAGAATATTGGGTATTATCTTATGGCTGCTCATCGCTGGGTGTATTTATCTGTGGTACCACTTTAAAAGGGCGGAGGAATTCGAGGAAGAGCGCAGGCGGGAGAGAATTCGCGAGATGAACGGCCCGGGGAAGTGCGCGTACCTTGAGGGAAATGTCCCCAGTGGCTCGGGGAAGATTGGCAGCTGCATCCTCTATGGCTTCACGCTCGACGATTATCCATATTGCATATACTGCCGCGAATACCGTCCGAAGGCGCGGGAATGACCCATCAAAATTGGGGACGGGACTGATTACTGTTCACCTGGGGCAAGAATCGCAGCAAAAAGGAATCAGGCCGGTCCCCAATTTTGACTAAGGATGAATATCATGAAAAGGGCTTATGAGATTGCCGTAATGGCAATAGTCTCAATTATCATCATATCCTCAGGCTACTTCGGGATGTCCGCAGGGAAATATGTGGGCGTTATCCTGTTTGCTTCGGGGTTTATTCCCTTGATCGCAGCAGAATTAGCCAGGCTTGAGATGAAACGCTTGACACCTGATATTGCTTTCGGGGTGATTGATACCGGCTTGCTGACGATTTTTGCCCTTTTGGGGGGGCATTTATATGGCGTACTGGGGGCTGTAGTATTTGGAGTAGTCGGGGATTCCGTGACTGACGGGATTGCGGGATTCTTCGAGGGTGGGGTTGCCGTATGGCTCAGGGGCAAAGGAATAGAAGAATCACGGTTACCCCTTGGCTCGGGGCTGGGTAAATTGTGCGGTTGCCTGTTGATTTCCGGGATTGTGTTAACCGCAGCCACATTATTAGGCGTGGGGGTCGAAGGGTTGAAGATATAGAGATACTGCCCCCGTTGCATTCTTAAACCGGCAATCACCCACATCCTCGAAGATTCGGCTGTGGGCGGCACCCGGCGCTGGGAACGCCGACTTTCAAGTCGGCATGCCGGTCTGAAGACCGGCGTTCCAGGACACGCCCATTCTCGAGGACTCGAATGGGCGTGGCACACGGGCATGCCCAATAAATAGCTGATTATGGAATTTGATTTACTTATCCCCTAAGAAACCGTTGACGACTTCCTTGGTATATGTGTGCATATAATCCTGGGTTCTGCGCGCGGAGATATAGATGCCTATAATGGAGGCGACCCAGATTATCATGAAGATTTTCTTATAGAATGTAAGCTTGAGCGGCACTAAGAGAATACCCCAAGCGATTGGTATGGTTACCAATGCGCAAAGGATGAAACTTACGAAAAGGCCGCGCCAAAGGTCATAGTAACCATCGAGCGTGGTTAAATACTCGGCCCGGGCTTCACCCTTGATGCCCCAGCGTACCTGGTGGAAGCATTCCTCGCGCCTGCGCGGGTCCTCGAGCTCTTCGGTTGTCAATTCAACACCGAAATGTTCCTTATATTTGGCGAGGAGCCTTTCGAAATCACGCGGCTGAAGGAGGCCGCTCTTCTGACGGAAGAATGCTTCGCCGGGGTGGTAGCCGTGGGGGAAGAAAACCTTTTTCTCGAACCAGGCTCCAACGGCCTGGAGTACCTGGCCTACGAGGTATGCAAATAACAGAAGCAGCAAAAATCCCCCAAATGTCTGAATGAGAGCGAACAGGCGGTAATGGCCCCTTGCGAAGACAACAAGGATGGTGATAAGGCAAAGCAGCAAGCCGGGGAAGACATATGCCAGGAAATCATGGTAGTTGAATCGGGAACGCATTCTCTTTCCCTCCCATAATGGATTTTGATATTAACTTATGTGTGAATTATACCAATTTCTATCATCGGATGGTGTGAAATTTGGATGGGAAATTCATCAAACTCAACCTGGTTCGAAAATCGGGGGGCAGATCACGGCACCCAAAGGTTTGAGCATTAGATTTTATATAAATTTCATGATTTGTGGCGCCCACAAAAGAGTCCTCGAGTTTATGGGTGTTTCTAATTATCTTCTTGTTTATTTATGTTATCAAATATTGTCCATCCCTTACTGGGAACGCCGACCTTCAGGTCGGCATGCCGGTCTGAAGACCGGCGCTCCTAAGAAACCCTACCTGTTCCTGACGCTCCAATCGAAACCTATGGTCGGGTCGTCCCAGCCCATACGCTCCTCATCCGGATTATCCCGATCATAGACCTCTGAGGTGTGATAGAAAAGCATAACCGGCTCGTTGCCCAGCACCTGGTACCCATGCGCGACAAAGGGGGGTATTGCTACCGCGACGGGGTTATGCGTCCCAGCGCAGATAACCTGCGTGTTCCCTTTCGTGGGGCTGCCTTCGCGCATGTCATAAAGGACTATACGCGCCATCCCGCTGAGCACATACCAGTAATCCCACTGTTTCTTGTGCCAGTGAAATGCTTTGACCACGCCGGGATACGTGGTGGTGAAAGTCGTCTGTCTGCATGGCGCGGGAATATATCCCTCATCGTCCCGGAATACTTCGCAGATGAACCCGCGGTCATCGCAATGCTTTTTTATCTGCTTTATGCTCACTCCGTCAATCTTCGCCATATCTTTCTCCTGAAATCGCCGAAATTGATTGTCAATCATATGCCGATGAATGATAGCACACTACTGTCGAAGGCGCCCCTGGCAAAATAGGCAACTGTTATAATTATTGCGTTATAAATTAAATGCACTAATATCGAAGCTGTAAGTTTCCCCGTCCGGTACTTGAACGTCGCCATAAGAAGCCCAACGACAATCAGGCTGGGGATCTTGAGCGGCATCATATGCGAAATACCGAATGCCGTCGATGAGATCAATATTGCCCAGAAAGGGCCGAATTTCATGAATGCATCCATGACAAGCCCGCGAAAAAAAAGCTCCTCCACAAGCGGAGGTATTACCGCAACCAACACTAAATTTAACGCAAGCTCCGCACCAGACGCAGGGACGATGGCCTCCTGGAACACCTCGGCCTGTTTAATCGATTCGCTGAAAACCTCCGGCGTGAAAAGGAACTGACTTACCACAACGGGGATGAGAACGACCGCCGCGGCAACCAGGGCTGCAACAGCTATTATTGGCGCAGCCAACCATTCGACGGGACGTAATGCCCTGAGCTTCAAATCGGCGAATTTCATACGTGTGGCGGTTATAAACAGGCAGCAGAAGAGGAATAGCGGCAATTGCACGGCGACTATCTGGATACCGATATTGCCCTCCGCGAGCTTTTCCGCCAATTTCGTCCCGAGGAAAAGTGAGAGGGTAACAGAAATAATCCCCCAGCCAAGGAAGAGCCATATACCGTGGATCGGCGTCAGGCGGTCAACCTTACGATAGTCCGGGTTGATGATAAGTTCTCTTAAGCCTTCCAATGGACGGACATTATAGCAAAGCCTTTTCCCATATCCGTCTGGTTTTTATATAATGATTCAATTGAAAGGACTTACAGGATGTATTAATGTTCTCATCCTATCCCGATAAAGCGCGCGGCTTTGGTGCCTGGGGATTGGCGGCAACGATACTGATCGTCTTGGCAGTGAATCTCCCTAACGCAACCGCTTTTTTCAGCCAGGATGATTTCGCCGGTCTCAATGTCCGCGCGTCGAACCTCCACGAATTCACGCAGTTCTTCGCACCCGACACGCAGGGGTTGCGCGGGTGGTACCGCCCGCTGAGCTTCGACATAAAATTCTGGCTGATGCATATGGCATTCGGCTTCAACCCGCTGCCGTACCATTTGCTGCCGCTGTTAATTCATTGCCTGAATATCCTGCTATGCTACCGGTTCCTTCATAAGTTGACCAATCGTATCGACCTTCCGTTGGCGGCATCAGCCCTATATGGGCTATGCGGCGCGCACCAGATAGCGCTATATTGGGTTTCAGCCGGTGTCGAGCCGATTACCGCGTTCTTCTATCTACTGGGTCTGAACACTTTTCTGAGCTGGCGAAACAGGCCAACATTATTTCGCACTGCAGGCATCGTCGTGCTTTTCATACTTATGCTGCTATGCAAAGAAAGCGCGGTAACATTCCCCATCGTGCTGGTATTCACCGATATTATCTTCCCCGATACTTCAACCCCAAGGGGCAGGGCGACTCCCGGGAAGAAAATCGTCCTCTACACCTGGCTATTCGCTATCCTCATCGCCTACCTGCTGTTCTGGTTCCTTAAACAGTACCATCCCGGCGTAGGCGAGGAGCACGGCTATGGCCCCACGCTCAACCCGTTAAGAATCATCGCGAATTTCTTCGCTTATCTTATCCAGGTCTTCACAGGCAATGCCATCCTCTACGCCATCTTTCAGAAATACAGCCCCGGCGAGCCGAGGGAGTTCGCGACATCGCTCCTGACATCACCAGTCGGTATTATATTCGCGCTGGTGTGCATAGCGGCATTCGTCCTCATTGTGCTCTGGATACGCCGTCGCTGGAGCGGCTTTTATCCGCACGAACGTCGCGCCGTCGGATGGGGCTTCGCGTGGTTCATCATCTGCCTCGTGCCGGTCCTGCCCATACCGGGCCATAACACCGCATATTATCTGAACATCCCGCTGATAGGCTTCAGCGGGTGCCTTGCCGGGTTGGTGCTTGGCTTGGGGCATACACTGCCAAGCCGCATCGGATGGCGCTTGGCAGGATGGCTGCTGCTGATTCTATATGCTGGCAACTTCGTTGCGAACACCTACCTCGGTGCGCACATCACGCCGTTGGCGAAGCGAAGCATCGCGGGCAAGCATGCATTCGAGCAGATGGTGTCGATGCATCCATCGTTCGAACCGGGGACATTGCTGTTTATCATCGATATCGACGAAGAAACGCGCTGGACACTCAACGACGGTCTTATCTTCAAGGCTTACTATGGCGACCAGTTGCGCTGGTGTTTCACAATCAAGACCGGCCAGGATGTCGAGTGGGGCTACCTTGTCGTCCATGGCTGGGATGAGGGCGGGCCGAAAATATTTTATGGATACGATGGTGTGCGGTTCACGCCCATCGACGAGAACTATTTCAGGACGGAGTATGCCCTCGGTGCCGGTTAAGCTGATTATAAACGCCGATGATTTCGGCCTTTCGAAAGGCATATGCCGTGGCATCATCGATGCCCACGAGGCCGGTGTTGTGACGTCCACCAGCCTTATGGCAAACATCGCGGGGCATAATGAAAGCGAGATGCTGTGTCACGTTCCCAATCTGGGAGTCGGCATACATCTCAACCTTACCCGCGGTCCGGCTGTATCCACCGGAGATTTAGGTTTACTTGTTGATGCTGGAAGGAACTTTGTATACGAACATCGCCAAGGCTTCGATGATGTTGATGAAGAACATATACGCAGGGAATTGCATGCGCAGGTTGAAAAGGCATTGGATACCGGCCTGCCCAACATCGACCATCTTGATTCGCATCATCATATACATAGGCATCGGTTTGTGTTTGATACGATGAAAGATTTGGCCGTAGAAAAGGGATTGGCCTGCCGTGCTTCAGACCCGTGGATGGCTGATGAATTGCGCGATGCAGGTGTATGGCGCAACGATTTCTTCGTCGAAAATTTCTTCGGGTTGGGAAATATAACCGTTGAGAATCTTATAAATATAATGAATAGCCTTAAGAATGGCGTCACGGAATTGATGTGCCATCCCGGTTACGCTGATGAAACACTCAAGCTCCCATCAGGCTACGTACAGGAACGTCCGCTCGAACTCAAAACGCTTACGAACCCGATGATTCTAAGCGCAATCAAATCAAAGGGGGTCGAGTTGATCCGGTTCGGTGAATAAGTGATATTTGCGGGTATTGGCAGGAATTGATTCATAACGACAGAAAGTAAAAAGGGGACAGTCCCTCCGCGCGGGAACTGTCCCCATACGCATCAATGCTCAAACTTCTGATGATAATACCGTTTCTCCTCTTGCTCGCGGCTTCGGATGAACCCCAAAACCTTACCTTGGGTGAACCCGAACCGGAACCACTATCGCTTTCCAGCGAGAAAAACATCGAAGGTGAACTCTCAACCGGCTCGACTGCTACCATAGAAGTCCGCACAATACCGCGGGAGGCGTTGATTTATATCGATGGCAAGCATTTGGGCTTGTCCCCGATAAACGGCGAAACGGTTTCTTCAGGTGAGCACTATATTTCCATCAAGAAAAAAGGTTACTTCCCCTATGATAAAGATATTCTCCTGCCCAAGGGTGAAAGCGTTCTGTTTATCCTCCCGCTTATCGAGGTGCCGCCGGGTTACCCGGAAGCCCTTCGCATAGCCGAGTCCCGAGCGGGCGTCATATTCGACCTCCAAATCGGGGCGTTCCGTAAATGGCTGCATTCACCGGAGCGCCATGCCGCGGTTCTCGTGGGAATCGCGAATTCCTGCTTACGCCTCGCCGATGCCCTTGAGGATGAGGGTTTAGACCACGATGCCCTCCAGTGCCGGAATACGGTTTGCGGTTTCTATTCGCTCTTAGAGCTTGCAGCCGGCAGCAGTTATTTCGCTGATGAGTCGCAAAACTCGGTCAAGTTGGCACAGGATACCCGTCCCGATGCTGCAACAAACGATGCCGCACTTCTCAAGCTTGTCAACATGTTTATCGCCGAGCTTTCATCCGATGACCCTTCTATTAGGGCCGGTGCAGCCCACGCTTTGCGGCACACTTACTGCTCATTCGATGGGGCGCAGTTAGCCGGTGATGCCCTTGCTACTGCCGGCAAATCCGAATCCGACGGGTTTGTCTTATTCGCGATATTGGAAGCCCTGGAACAAATCACCTTCGAACCAGGGGGGAGTGGATGATATACGCTATAATACTCCATTGAAATGACGGGAGAATCGAGGATTCTGTGATGGATAACCAGATCATACCGCTTGGCGCAGGCGGGTGGATACCCAACAAGCATTTCGAGACGGCCTGCTACGCATTCCGGCATGGCAAGAACCTTTTCCTCTTGGATGCCGGGAGTGGTATCACAAGGCTGCTCGACCCGACCGATGAAAACCTGATAGCGCTCAAGGAAGGCATTGCGCGCATACTTATCCTGCTCTCGCATTACCACCTCGATCACAGCCACGGGCTTTTTTACCTGAAGGCGATTTTCCCCGATATACCGACATATCTTTTCGCCCCCGGTCGAGGGGTCTATCCACGCGACGCGATCGATATGATCGACACAATATTCGCCAAGCCGCTGTCGCCCGCGAGGATAGTTGATATACATGGGCTGATGGAGATAAACGACCTTGTCCCTGGAAATCAATGGATAGGCGGATTGCAGGTGACCTGCCGTCTCCAGGAAAAACATTCCGACCCGTCGCTCGGAATACGTATCGCCAATGCCTTTTGCTACGCCACCGACACAATGCCCGATAAAGGCACCATTGAGTTGGCGCAGGGATGCCCGGTGCTTCTGCATGAGGCATGGTATTCATCGAGGGACGCATACCGCGGCTTGGATGACGATTTGAAGAAGCATACGCAGGACGGGCATTGCGGCAATTTCGGCGCGGCTATTATCGCCAAGCGCGCGGGGGTCGATGAATTGAGGCTCATACATCACAATCCTGTACTGCCCATCGTAAGGGTACAGCGTCTCGCCGCCGAGGCGAGTGACATCCTTCAGAACACAATGCTCGCCCGCGACCTGCTGCCCATTGGAATAGATTTGCCGGGGTAATCAGCTAAGGTGAATATATTAAATATAAAAAGTACCCCCTATAAAGGAGGAGGCGATGGACATAAGTGGAATATAATGGCAATTCCTTTTTTAGTTTATTAAGTAAAACTTAATCTGGAAGATGCTCAATAGGTTTGCTGTTCGAGTCTTTAATACTTAGGAGCGCCTTTATTTTAGCCTTAAGGAGAGGTAGCTGTGATTTCAAAAGCAATAACTCGGTTTTCCTAACTTTCCATTTTATGCTTTCGTATTTCAAGCTCTGTAATCTCCTTGCCGAAGCCTCTTCTTTCTGCTTTGGATTCTCGTTCATCATAAATCTTCTCCAATTGTCTAATCGTCTCTTCCCCAATTTGATAGATGCCTTCATTGTCTATTATGATAATATCTGTTGCTTGGCCAACGCCCCCCGCCATTTCTGCTCTCTTTTTAGCCTCGAAAGCAATATAAATAGTATCGTTCAATGGCAAGTCTCTTGTGTATCTCTGATAAGCAAATACGTTGGCTGAATGCCTCTGCCCAATGCCCAAGCAACAATAACATAAGTTATCGAAACTCCGGTACATCCCAGGATCGCCAATTAATATAAGATGCCCTTCGCTATCCATTCCTGCAAGCAATAACGATAGTTCTAACTGATATTTGTTAATTTCTTCGTTGAGCGTCATTACGATGTGATCATGCATACCCCTTTGTTTCTGGTGCCACTCAGCAAACGAATGGATCCCACGCGGTCTTAAAACCTCGTCGGTCACATGTTTTTCTCTGATTTCTTGAAAGGCCTTTTTTAGTTCTTCAGCCACCTCCAAAATTTTATCCTTCCCCTTTGCGCTTTCCTTGGCTTGCCTAATAAGGTCGGGTTCATGGATTGTCCCAGCAGCCAAAACGACAGCTTTGCCGGATATAACCTCAACTTTCATACGAGGTTGTTCAAAGGTCAATGTCATATCTGCAGTGCTAACCATTCTGTCAGAAACTGTAATAACTTTTTTACCCCCATCACAAATTGCGCCTACAAGCTGAGTCATCTCACCGCCTCCATTACTTAGGGGACAAATCCTACTACATTTGGTCAGCTTTGACAAGATTTTCAGCTCTGGTTCAAAATGACTCACTGCCTGCCAGGCTCGTTTGAAAGGGGACACAAAGGGATAGTATCGTATATCCTCACTTAGGGTGCTCCACCTCTGCAATGCGCTGCTTGCTGCAGGTCATAGACCTGCGATACCCATTTGTAGCCAATATTCTAAGATTATCATTTATAATAACCCACGATAAAAAGGACTTTGGCCAGGAGACTATATTTTGAAACTCACCGACGATGAAAAGAAAATGCTCGATGGGGCCTATGGTGAACCGAAGGCCAAGGCGCTTGATTACTTAGTTCAATTCGGTGACGCATTCGGGGCTGAGCGTTTCATAGATGTCATCTACGCTCATTACCCCGCCGAGATGTCCATCTATCGCGGCACGGTCGAGGATGCGGTCGAATACGCCGCCACCGGCGCCAAGGTATGCATCCCCACAACTTCATCAACACTCGCCTGCGACCTTGACCAGTGGGAAAAACAAGGTTGCCCCAAATCCCTCGCTGACCTGCAGGCGAAAATTGTTGATGCCCACTCGAAGACGGGCGTCCTCGGCACATACACCTGCACCCCGCAGCTTCTCGGCTTCATACCGCCTAAGGATTCATATATCATCAGCGTGGAATCATCGGCGATAATTTATTTCAACTCAGTACTCGGCGCGCGCACCAATCGCGGCGGTGTATTCACGCGCTACTCCGCGGTGACCGGAAAGTATCCGCTCATGGGTTACCTCCTCGACGCCAACCGGCGCGGGACGCATCTCATCAAGGTCGACTTGCAACCCGATGATTTGCGAAGCAACGCCGATTATTCCGCCCTCGGCTTCGCTGTCGGCGATAAGGTCGGCGGCGATGTCCCTGTGTTCGATCGGCTCGGCGTGCCCAAGCAGGATGACCTCCTCACCCTTGGCGCAGCGTTAGCCACATCCGGCTCGGTCACACTTTTCCATGCGCCGGGACATACTGCTGAAGCGGGTAGCATAGATGAAGCGTTCGCTGGTGCGATGGCAAAAGAAGTCATCAGTATTGGGAAAAAAGATATCGCGTCAGTATATGAAAAGCTGACCTGCATTCCCCCAGGTGATGAGATAGATTTCGTGACCCTCGGATGTCCGCATTATAATTTGGATCAGATACGCTTCGTCGCCGATTGGCTTGCAGAGCGCAATGCGAAGGTGCATCGCGATGTCCGCCTGTGGGTATGCACCAACCGAATGACCAAGGCCGCGGCAACGTGGGAGGGTTATACGCGCATCATCGAGGATGCCGGCGGCCTCGTTGTGTGCGATTCATGCCCCGTCGAGAGCCATATGCGAATATCAACCTGCCACGAATATGGCCTCCCGACGCCGCAGGTTCGCGCGATGGTCGCCGATTCGTGCAAGATGCTGCGTTATGTCGGCGACCTTATCGGCTGCAAAACTGCCCTGCGCGATAAGGTGAGATGCTTGGAAGCGGCTATATACGGCAAGTTGAGATAACTACCATCAAATATATAATGATGTATCTCTGAAAATGGGTACCGCACACTTCAGTGTGCGTCCTCGATGTTTCGAGACACCCTTGCCACTGTTGAAAAAGTATCTAATGAAGGGTGGCGCACATCTATTGATGTGCGCGGTACACCTGGAAGCCGCATATCACGGCATACGCCGCACCCGCTACGCGGGTGATAGATATGCGGTACCCATTCAAACCCACTTTTTCAATAGCCCCGCCCTTGTCCCGAAACATCCAATTGGGTACGGGTACCGCACACTTCAGTGTGCGTCTTCCCGGCAACACATCACAAGCCTGCGCCACCCGACTCGACCCCTCCTGATTTGAACCTCGGCAGCAATACAAAATTCACATATTCCCAGGACAGGTTGGAATTGATTACACTATTCCCATCCTTATCAACATACCAATACTCCCCAATATTCACATCACCAACAACAGCAACGGCTAAACCGTCAAAAAATTCGTAAGCATCCTCGAATTTTGGCTCAACGATGGTTTTCCCTGTTCCATCAATATATCCCCATCTACCCGTTTCCCAGTCACCGATAAATATCGGAGCCCTCCCGTTGGAAAACCCCTTGGCATCATCATATTGCGGGTTGATAATGATACTCCCGGTCTTATCGATATATCCGAACTTGCCTTCTTCACCTTCCCCTATCTTTACAGCGGCTAGTCCCCCGCAGAAACTCTTTGCCGCGCTGTATTGAGGTTTGATAATAAATCTCCCAGTCGTATCTACGAATCCCCATTTACCTGTTTCAGTATCACCAACTGACACGGCAGCCAATCCCTCAGAAAATGATTCTCCTTCGCTGAATTGGGGTTTGGCAATATACTCACCTTTCTTGTTTATAAAACCATATTTCCCGGTCGTCCAATCGCCTTTCTTGACTAAAGCTAAACCTTCCGTAAATGGGGAACATTCATCGAATTGAGGTTTGATGACAAACTTGCCCTGTTTATCTATAAAACCGAACTTGTCCGTTTCGTCTTCGGCAACCTTCACCATAGCAAGCCCATCCTTGAAATTTACCCATGTCGGCTTTATATCGTCCCAATCGGGATAATCAAATTGAAGCGGTATAACCAATTCACCTTTTTTGTCAACATAACCGCACTTGTCACCAATATTCACCATTGCCAACCCTTCGGAAAATCCCCATATATCATCATACTCGGGTTGTATTATCAATTGGCCCGAATGGTCTATATAGCCGCACTTATCTCCCAATTGGACGGCCGCCAAGCCGTCGGAAAAATCCCCCGCGAAAAAATACTCGGGCTCGATTACAACCTTTCCCGTAGCGTCTATGTACCCGAATTTCGCATCTTCACCATTTATGATTTCAACAGAAGCAAGCCCCTCTGAAAATGGATTTGCCCAATTGAATTGTGGTTTTATAACAGTCTGCCCATTGGTATTAATGTATCCCCATGAACCGTCCTGTACAATCGGGAAAAGCTCCGATGGATTTACAGGCTGAACTTGGATGTCGGTTGGCTGGGGAATTGCGGGGGGTTCTTCTTTAGGTGGGATATTTTTAGGCGTACAACTGATGAAGCATATTGCGGAGATAAATACAACAAATAATATTTTGTTTCTAATCATATATTGACTTCCTTAAATTAATTGTTATATAGCATTCTAAATTCAGCCTGATAGATAAAATATTATATTAAACCCAATCCAATCAAGTCAACTTATCCAATATTTCCGCCACATCCAATGTAAGCACTTCCTCCTGCTTACCCAAATCGGCTATGCCGTCACGAAGCATAACCGTGCAGAATGGACATGCGCTTACGATTGTTTTAGCCCCTGTATCCAAAGCCTGCTTGGCGCGCATGTTGTTGATTCTCTCCCCGGTAAGCTCGTCAAGCCACATCCCGCCGCCACCAGCCCCGCAACAGAAGCTGCGGTCGCGCGTACGCTCCATCTCGACGAGCTCCAGGCCGGCCAGACGCAGAAGCCCCCTCGGCTGGTCATAGATATTGTTGTAGCGCCCGAGATAGCACGAATCGTGGAACACGGCTTTTCCATCCCCTGCGGCTTTATCTTTAAACTTGAGCTTGCCTCCTTTTATCAAATCAAGGAGAAATTGTGTGTGATGTATGACCTCATATTCGCCGCCAAAACGCGGATATTCGTGCTTCAACGTATGATAACAATGCGGGCAATTGGTGACTATCTTTTTCACATTGTATTGCTTCATCGTCTCGATATTCATCTCCGCCAGCACCTGGAAGAGCATCTCGTTGCCGATACGCCGCGCCGAATCGCCGGTGCACTTCTCCTCGTTGCCCAATATCGCGAAATTGACGCCGGCCTTCTTCAGAAGGGAAACCATCGCGCGGGAAATCTTCTTGCCGCTGTCATCGAGCGAACCGACGCATCCGACCCAGTAGAGTATATCGAAATTCCCCCCTTCCGCCGCAATCGGTACATCGAGCCCCGCAGCCCAATCCGCACGCTTCTGCCAGTTAATCTCCCATGGGTTCCCGTGGACTTCCAAATTCTTGAAGAATTTATTGAATTCCTGCGGATACATCCGCGTCATCGCCACCATATACCGCCGCATCTCGCCTATCTTCTCGAGATGCTCGATGAAAAACGGGCAATGCTCCTCGCAGTAGCCGCAGGTTGTGCATGACCAGATGACATCTTCTTTTATCGTCTCACCAACCATCGCGGCCGCATCATCGGGCGTCTTGCCAGCAGCCAGCAACGGCTTCTCAAGCGACAGCATATAATCCCTCAACCCGATGACCACCTTCTTCGGCGAAAGCGGCTTGCCGCTTATATGCGCCGGGCATCCGTCCTGGCATCGCCCGCACTCCACGCAGCATATCAAATCCAAAAGCTGCTTCCAGGTGAATTGCTCGATACGCTGCGCGCCGAATTCCTCTGTTTCATCGATGTTTACATATTTCGGCACTCCCCTCGGAGTCAGCTTGCGGAAATATTCATTGAATGGGCACGCGAAGAGGTGCATATGCTTGGAGTATGGCAGGTATACAAGAAAGACAAGTATGAGAATCAGATGCAACCAGAACGAGATGATGTATCCCCCTCGCAAAGCCACCGGCGAAGCACCTTTCAGCGCGTTGCTTATCGGCGCGCCGATGAACGCCCATTTCTCCAGCGGCGAATCAACAAGCGCGAATTTGAATATGTCCATCAATAGAGCGAAAGTGACAATGCCGGTGATGAGAAGGAGTATATTGTTCGCGTCGGGGCTCCACTCCAGCCTGTCGGGCTTGATGACATATCTCCGCCACGCCGCCATTATCAGGCCGATGTAAACGAGGATGACAAACAACTCGACAAGGAATTGCATTACGCCATAGGCAACGGATTTTTCAAGACTTTGCTTTATTGACGGTACAAACGATTCGCTGAACAGGAAGACGTTGCCGAGCAGAAGTATTACGAACCCATAAAAGATGAACAGATGCAGCAGGCCGGGGTACCCTTCGCGCAATACGCCCCCCTGCCCGAATACGAGCGAAAGTGCGATGCCGAGCCGCTTCCACGGCTGGTCGAACCTTCGCTCCGGCTGCCCTTTCATGAGGAGAAGTATCCTCCGGCGGACAACCTCGATGAACGAAATGGCTGCGATGAAGGTGATAATTATGAAAAATAACCATCCGGGGATGAACCATAGGTTTGTGTACATCGGGCTATTCATTAACAAAACTCCAGTCTATATTGAATGGAATGGTGGAGCTGCAGAAAAGGGCTGCCTGGCTCTATCTTTGCAAAATCGGGTGCCACGGATAGCCCGAGTCTTCGAGGGCTACCCGTGATTGGCTTCAATAACCCCGCCAAGACACGGGTAAGCCCGAAGACGGGCTTATCCGTGGCACCCATTGTTATGCCAAAGTAAACCGGACCCATCCCCAATTCAATCACTTCAAAATCTCCTTCATCATAACCATCTTCTGCACTTCCGACGTCCCCTCGTAAATCGTAAGCACCCGCGCGTCGCGGTAATACCGCTCCACCGGGAAATCCTCGATATAACCGTACCCCCCATGTATCTGCACCGCACTCGCCGTAACCCGGTTCGCCATCTCGGACGCATACAGCTTCGCCATCGACGCCTCCAGCGGGCATCGCTTCCCCTTGGTACGCATCCACGCGGCCCGATAAACGAGCAACCGCGCCGCTTCGATGTCCATTTTCATCTCGGCAAGCATGAATGATATCGCCTGGAATTCCGTGAGCGTCTTGCCGAACTGCTTGCGTTCCTTGGCATATTTCAACGCCTCATCGTATGCCGCCTGCGCGATGCCGAGCGACTGCGCTGCGATGCCGATACGTCCCCCCTCGAGGTTGGCAAGCGCAACTTTGAGCCCCTCGCCCTCATCGAGTATGCGGTTTTCAACGGGGATGCGAGCATCTTCAAAAATCAGCTCAGCGAGGCTCGATGCGCGAAGCCCCATCTTCTTCTCTATTTTGCCGAGCTTGAATCCCGGCGTGCCGCTTTCCACGCACAATGCGGACATCCCCTTGTGGCGCTCCCCCGGCCCGGTGCGCACGAATACGATGAATACATCGGCGTATTCCGCATTCGACACGAACAGCTTCGTGCCGTTGACGATATAATCATCCCCCTTGCGTTCCGCCCTGCATGCGACCGCGGCGGCGTCGGAACCGGCGCCCGATTCCGTGAGCGCGAACGCGCCGATTTTTCTGCCGGCGGCCATATCCCGGATGAGCCTCTCGTGCAACTTCTCCGGCGCAAGTTTCAGCATTATTTCCAACGCCAACGAATTATGTACCGACATCAGCAGGCCGGTCGATGCACATGCGCGCGATATTTCCTCGATTGTAAGGGCGCTCGCTATCACATCCATTGCCGCGCCGCCGTACTCTTCCGGCACCGGCATGCCGAGGTAGCCGAGCTTGCCGAGCTTGTCGAGTACGCCCGGCTCTATCTTCCGCTCCCGGTCCATCCTCTCGGCGATGGGCGCAAGCTCGCTCTGCGCGAAATCGCGCGCCGCATCGCGGAACATAAGCTGCTCCGCCGTCAACTCAAAATCCATCCCGGCACCTCGTGCCCGTTTTCACAAACTTATTTTTAGGCCATTTTAACCCTTACAGAGGTTTAAAAGCAAAGGGTCGTAGGGTGGAAACCCAGGAATTTTCATTAACCCAAAGGGAAGAAGGAATCGACAAACCATTGCATTGCACAAGACCCCCGGGCATTAGGCGTTTACCCTGTGCTATTCTCCATCAATCACATTAGGCTTTGATTGGCTTCTATAGAAAGAAACAAATTTTAGCAATAACCATTTTTCATATGATTGCTCTTCTATATAAGTTGATTCATAATTTTTATCGTCTTCCCCGAATAAGCCATAAATCAAATCAACTAACTTACCAGGATCAACTACAGCTTTCATTTCATTGAACAGTTGCCCTATATGTGCTGAGGAGCTCTTCGTGCCCCGTGGGATGCCGATTGGCCAGACGAAATACATCTCAATGAATTTGGCCAAAACCGAAGAATCGTGCTCGGTCATTTTAAGAATGTACTCATTAGTTTCTTCCTTTGATCTGTATCTTGCCCAGGTGAAAAGGAGAAAACGAGCTTGCCGACCGAATTCTTTCACCAGAGGTGCGCGACTTGCTTCATCCCTTATCCGCCCGGCAAACGCCTGCCCGATGGTTCTTTCCTCTTCCTCAGTAATTCGTGAACTTTCCGCGGGAACCCGCAACCATCTTAGGCAAATATTAGCAAACCAAATCGGGCATCCCTTTAATATTACATTTCTCGCTAGAGCTAAACGAGCGTTAGCCCATGGAATTCTTTCAATCATATCTGATATCACCATACCTGCGAGATCAGCAGGACTTCGGAGGGAATCAGCCAATGGATCGGGGAAGAGATCTCCAGATATTGAGATTGCCATCGCAAGTCTTTCAGCATCCTCAGGGGCAATGGTTTCCACGATTCTTCTAACCTTATCAGTAAATATTTCTGCATTGTGCTCTTTTACTAATGTCTTGATTTCAACAGCGATATCCGCGTAATATTTCTTATGAATCACTGAAAGAAAATTTGAGAACTCAACATCGGAGATATCTCTTTTGCTGATGGTGTATGAAAAATAGCGATCAAAGTACTCTTGCGAAGCGACCCTCTTTCCATTGGCCCAAATTTCTCCGAAATCCGCACTATATCTTGGGCCACCGAATATCGGCTCAGTTCGTGGAAATAGTCGTCTTATAAGAGAATTAGCGGCTTTTTTCTCCATGGCGTTTAGACCTGCAAAACCAGCCTCGATTACATTCTGGGCTCCTTCCTTTTCTTCACCTTTGTAATCAGATAACTCTAATTCAAAGCCAATAAAAAGCTTCTTGTTATCTCGGATGACGTCATAGAGGATTGGAAAGAAAGTCCTTACTCCCTCCAAGAGCATTAGATCTACCGGATCCACCTCATCCTTCAAAATCGGCATTGCATGTAGCAAGGCGTTTCGGTATCTTTTCGCAAGCCTGGGAGTCTTAACGCGGACCTCCAGCCCGTGCCAAAAGCCATCCATAAATCGAATTTCTTGTTGTTCATCAAGCTTAATTCCAGCAGTCTCAAGTGCCTGTTCGACCTCACTTAAAAAGAACTCTCTGAGAGCCGAATGGCTTACTTTAGGAATCGGTAATTGGACTTGGACAATCTTCTCAATGAATTCACCCCAGCTGTAGTCAAGACCCGGTTTATATCTACTACTCAAAGCATCTGTCACCATGTGGTAGTCGAACGCGAGTATATATGTGGTACAAGCAAATTTCGCTAATAACTTTACAAGTTTGAAGACAAGACATATCTCATTCACATCGAGCCTATCCAGATCATCAATAAAGACTACAAGACGCTTGTCCGCTTTTCGTAGGTATCCTTCGATTTCCCTTTGCTTATCGGACAATTTAACGTTAGACAACTCTTTTGCTGTATTTAGAAAGAATGATGATGGATTAAAGGTAATGTGGGCCAAACTAAATGAAAAGGGGGCTAAAACATTTCCATACATCCTCAAAGCTTTGGCTAATTTATCACTTCCTGCGAAATCGGAGTCCGTACAAACATCAGCAATAGTCTCAAAGAAACTCCTTAACAATTGTATTTCATCCTTGTACTGCCAAGGGTTGTACCAGATCCGTATTATCTGATTTTCGTCAAGAAGGGCATGATGAATAAGTTTAAGTACAGAAGTCTTCCCTTCACCCCATTTTCCAGAGATGCCGAAAACCAAACTACGCTCATCTATGATATTCGCTATACAGTTAGCGATTCTTTTTGCGAATGCCCACCGTTCAAGTTTGTCCTGGCTCGGATTATCGATCGGTGAATCAGGATCGTAGGTTTCATCCTGAGATTGTTTAGCCTCTCCTGTCCCTGGTTCCATCAATTACCTCCCTTAGCCTCATCCCGTAGGCAGCACCACATCCCCCGCCCGTACCGAATGGTCGCGGCCCATGTCGTCGCGTACCAAGAGCGCCCCGTAGCGGTCGATGCCGAGCGCGATACCCTCGATGACATTTTGCACGCCGCTACCCGCGGGTGTCTCCTCGGCTTCGTCATTGAACGCATCCTGGTATATCGCCACGCGCTTGTTGCCATAGAAGGCGCGGGTTTCATATAGCGCCTGGAAAGTCGGGAAATATTCCCACCGCGCGAAGGAGAGGAAATCGCGCACAGACGTCGCGCACGACGCAAGCAGCGCCTCGCGGTCGATTGGAGCCCCCGATGCCGCCGTCAGGCTCGTGGGACGGGTCACGGCCGTGAATTTCCAATCGTCCTTACCACTGTTGACATTTATCCCGACCCCGATAAGGATGAATTCCTGCGGGGCAATATATTCCGAAAGTATTCCCGCCACCTTTTCCCCCTCGACGAGGATGTCGTTTGGCCATCTGAGCCGCGCCGCTATGCCGAAATCCTTCTCAAGGGCGTGGCATATGCCGAGCGCGGCGGTAAGCCCGGTCTTGGGGATATCAATGCGGTTCAGGTCGTTCTTAAAGGCAAGGGTGAATGTGAGGTCTTTCCCCTCGACGGCATACCATGTGCGCCCAAGCCGCCCCTTCCCGGCGCTTTGCCGGTCGGTGAGCACCAACCCGCCATTGGGGAGCTTGCCGTCGAGAACAAGCCGCTTCGCTTCGTGGTTCGTGCTGTCGAGCTCGTCACACAGCACAAAAGGCAAATCCCATCCCTTAGCCCTCAAGGCATCCTCAACAACCGTGCAGTCGAACATAGCGTCTCCTTCATGCTCAATTAAAAATGATACAATAAATATGCCGAACCCGAAAGGGCAGTTTATGAAAGATATGACTGATAGAAGCGAGAAGGCTATTCCAATACCCGATGAGAATCCAGAACCAAAACATCCCCGCCGCAAGGGTTGCGGCAGAATATTGCTATGGGTCGTCGCTTTGGTCATTCTGGAAAATCTCATAATCCCTCCCCGTTACCAGGTGAGTAACAACATCGCCCTTGCAGGCATATGGGTTTACCAGCACACCGCGTCGCCGGCTTTTCGCGAATCGGGTATAGTACGATGCCGGTTCTACCCTTCCTGCAGCGAATATTCCCGCATGGCTTTTCTGCATTATGGTTTCTTTAGCGGATTAGTCCGCAGCTTCTGGCGCGTTATGCGATGCAACCCGTTCAACAACGGCCCTCACGAGGATTGGCCCTACGAGGGCGCTTGGGAAAATTGCAGCCAGCTTCCGCCAAGCTACCTTGGCCTGCCGGCGGATGTCCACAAACCGCTGATAACCACGGAGAGCCGGTAACCCGAAAATATCTTCATTGTCTGGAAAAATGGGTGATGGCTCTGCTTTAACCGCATAAGTTAACCAGGATAAATTCGCTTTAAATAATCGTCAAACATTGAGACTAAGATTCGAAATTAATTAATGAGCCCAAGAAGGCCCGTACCCTTGACGATTGGGGGCTTAGATGGTACATATAAATAGGACTTAAGGGGCTATCCTGCTGAAACCCATTAATTAACGGCGGATCGATGTGTGATCAAGCGATGGGTATTTATGCATAAAGGGACAAGGCGGGGATAAAAATTCGGCGGTTTGAAAAAGGGGCCGAGGCTTTGTTATAATTACATGTTTGAAGCAGTTACGAGGAAATTGTAGATGATCCTGGATGACAAGGAAAAACCCGACAGGGAAGAGGATCTGTTTGGTGCCGATGATGACATCCTCGGATTGACCCAGCGCGTCCAGAGGATGGTCCGCAACCTCAAGACGCTGCTTGCGGTCACCGAGGCGATTTCGAGCGAGTTGAACCTTCAAGTTCTTCTTGAGAGAATCGTCCAGGAAGCGGCCGGCATTTTCGGTGCAGAGAAAGCATCGCTGATGCTTATCGAAAGCGGAAACCTCCACATAAAAGCCGCCCTGGGCCTTCCGGAGGAGGTAATCCGCAAAGCCGTTGTGAAGGTGCAGCCCGATCTCAACATTTCCGGCCACGTTGCATACAGCGGGGAACCCCTCTTTATCAAGGACATCGATACGGATGAGCGTTTCGGCAAGGGCCGCGACAAGACAAGAGGCCAGAAATATGAAACCAACAGCCTCATAAGCGTCCCGGTCAAATCGCGCGAAGGTGTCATCGGCGTACTTAATGTCAACAGCAAGTCAACCCACCAGGAATTCACCAAGGACGACTTGGCCCTCTTGACAACTGTGGCGAACCAGGCGGGTATCGCGCTCGAAAACGCGGCATTATATGAGCAAGCTCAACGGCAGATCAGGGAATTGATCCTCATCAGCGAAGTGGAAGAGGCGATAAACCGTTCGCGTGAGATGCAGGATATTGTGGGCGTCATCGTTGAGATGGTCCGTATCCTCATACCAAATGCCGAATACGCCCTGTACTATGTTGACTCGGATGATGAGCTTTTGGAGTTCGCCAAGGGCAGCGGCAGGATGAAGATGTTCTATGAGCGTGCCGCACGTAAAGGGAAAGGCCATCGGCGGGCGAAAGAGAAGGATGCCATTTATGTCCGCACCCTTTTAAGCGATTTCGAAAACGGTATCCCGGTATATAATTTCGACGGCCTCCTACCCGAGGAAGGTTATCTTTCAGCCATCCCACTGTATAGTCCCAAGGGCGTAATCGGTTACCTCGAACTCTATACAAACTCCACCGCCGGGCTCACCACGGAAAGCCTCAGGATAATGACCACCGTGCTGCCATTGGCAGCTGTAAGTCTGGAGAACATCAGGTTATACCAGGAGCTGGGCCAGGGATACACCGAAACTATCCGCGCACTCTCGAGCGCCATCGACGCCAAGGACAAATATACTATCGGTCACTCCGAACGTGTGGCATTGTATGCAATAGAGCTTGGGAAAGCTTTGGACTTTGATGAAAAAGAGCTTGAGGTTGTCGAGCGCGCGGGGATACTTCACGACATCGGTAAGATAGGCGTAAGTGAGATGATCCTCGGCAAGCCGGGACGTCTCGACGAAAAAGAATTCAAGGAGATGAAAGAGCATCTCCGTAAATCAGGCGAAATACTCAAGCCCATAAAATTCCTCGGTGCCGCCCGAGATGGTTTAATCACCCACCATGAACGCATGGATGGCCGCGGGTATCTCGGCCTCCCCGGCGAGAAAATCCCGCTTTTGGGACGCATGCTGTGTATCGCCGATGCATTCGATGCCATGACCAGCGACCGCCCGTACCGCAAGGGCTTACCCCTCGATGTGGCCATCGAGGAGCTTTTGAAAAATAAGGGCACCCAATTCGACGAGGAATTGGTGGAAGTGTTTGTCAGGAGAGTAGTCAAACCTAACATACAACCCGACGGCACCCTCGACTTGGACGGCCTGCGGAATATCAACAAGAAAGCACGGGTAAAATTCGATTACCCGCCTGAGATGACACATTCCACAATCCAACCGTTGGGTGTTAAAGAAATTGCCGATGCCGATAAGAAAAAACGCGGGGAGGAAGTCAGGGATGATTCGGGCAAAATATCGAGTAAGATTGTCGAAGAGGTAAAAAAAACAAATCCCGGGGATGATGAATAAATAATGAAGATCCTCTGAGACACTTTCCCCACTTCAAGGTGGGGTTTTTTATCAGTGGGGGCGAAGCATTCTATCTGCAAAATGCTTCGCCCCTACTACCGGTGCGTTCTTATTGAAGGATGGAAAGAAAAATACAAACGGTAAAACCGAGGGGCTGAAACCCCCGTCCTCTCCAGACCAATCCGCAGGCGAATCGAAATTCCCCTGGCTATTGCTAATTCTCCTTCTCGCAACTCTCTTACGAATCGCAGTACACATCTCCGCATCGGCAAACGACCCATCCTATGGCCACGTACGCCAGGACGAGCTGACATATAATAGCTGGGCGACTTCGTTCAGCCGTAGCGAGCAACCATCACCCCTTCCATTCGCGGCGCCGCCGTTCTACTCCTTCGTCTTAGGAAATACGGTTTACAGGCTTTTCGGCCCGAATATCATCGCAGCTTATATATTCAACAGCCTCTTGGCTCTTGTCAGCATTTACCTTCTATTCCTGATCGGGCGAAAAGCCTGGGACTATCGCGCCGGGCTCGTCGCTGCGGTCGCATATAATTTCTATTCACCTTTCATAATGCTCGAATTGAAAATAATGGCCACGACACTCTATATTACCCTGTGCCTGCTCTCATTCTATTGGGCCATGCTCGCGCGTGACCGCGAACGCCCGTGGGGGTACCTCACCGCCGGGTTAATCATGGGCCTCGCAACAATCACCCGCCCGACGTTCGTCCTCTTCATACCCTTCTATATCCTCTGGCTTTTGTTATCTATAAGGCCCTTTAAATCGTTTATACTACCTGCATTGCTCGCGATAATCGGCTTCATCCTGCCGATAATTCCAATCACCGCGACCAACTTCACAGGGGGGAGAGATTTCATCCCGCTCACAACCACCGGCGGGGTGAATTTATACATGGGAAATTACGAGGGCGCAACCGGCTATTACCACTCTCCCCCCGGCATAGACGCCATCGACCTGCAGACCCTTCACAAAACAAGCAAGCAAGCGGCCGAGGCGGATACCGGCAGGACGATGAAGCCGAGCGAAGTATCGAGCTATTACCAGAAGAAGGCGCTGAATTTCATCCGCACGCAGCCTCTCAAGTGGCTTAAGATAGAATATTGGAAATTCCGTGCACTGGTTAATAATTTCGAAGTAGGCGATGTCTGGGACTACTACACAACCCGCCAACTTATCCCGCTCCTCTACTGGTTCGGCCTGCCGTTCGGCCTGCTCGCGGCACTCGGCGCTATCGGCCTCATCTGGACATTCGCCGCAAACCGCCGCACACCCCTGCTCGGCCTTGCGTTTATTTCATTCGTTGTATACATGCTCGCGTTCTTCATAAGCACCCGCTTCCGTGTGCCCCTTGCCGCTATGTGCTGCCTCTTCATCGGCGGCGGTGTATCGGCCAAATTGGGGACGGGCCTGATTCAGAGGGCTTCAGGCACGGTTTCCGAGGACATCCGTATCAGGCCCGTCCCCAATTTGGCATTTCGATTCTGGGCCGGCATTATCATTGGCGCAGTAATCTTGATTCTATCTTTCACCAAAATGGGATGGTTCCCCGAAGGAACACGGATTCATGGCGAACATTACAATTTAGGGCTTATATACTATGGCCGCGGCGAAATGCAGAAAGCGCGCGATGAATTTCTCGCCGAGCTTGAGGGTAACCCGATGGATGCCCGATCCTATGCCGACCTCGCTCTCGTCCAACTTAAGCTCGGTGACAAGACAGAGGCTGATTCGAATATGCTCAAAGCCCTTGAATTGGGCGCAGATACTGTCCAGGTACAATCGACCTATGGCCTCTATCTCCTCGAGACCAACAACCTGCAGGACGCGGCTCAGGCGTTTCGCAAGGCCCTTGCAATCGACCCCGCCGACCCCGTCGCGGCTTATCACCTCGCGGACATCCTCTTCCGTACGGGGAATTCGAAGGAAGCGCTTGGCATCGCGGAGAAAATCCCCATTGAGGAATCATCTGCGCAATCGGTGCTGCTTCTGATTGGCAACATTCAGCTTGACCTGGGACAGCCCGATAAGGCCGAAGCGAGCATACGTCGCGCGCTTTCATATAACATCCAAAGCCCCGACGCCTGGTTCTACTTGGGAATGGCGCTTAAAGCAAAGGGTGATTATTCCGCTGCATTAGGATCATTCTCCAAAGCCGGAGAAATTCGCCCCGACTTCCCCGGCCTGCAATTGGCTATTGGCGATGCCCTGTATGCGCAGGCGGATTATGTAAAAGCACGTGATGCATATATTCAAGGCTTGAAAATTAGCTCGGAATCATTTGAGCTATATCATAATCTCGGCCTTGCCTATAGCCGTCTCGGCGATGCGAATGCCGCGATTGACTCTTTCCTCAAGGCCATAGAACTAAAGCCGGATTATTACCAGGCTTTTTATAACTTGGCCAATTTATATCTCGCTCAGAAGAAGCTAACCGAAGCAATCACCGGCCTCGAACGGGCCATCGAGATAAAACCCGACTTCGCCCCCGCATTGTTGAACTTGGGCTCCATCTACGCCCAACTCAAAAATTATGAAAAGGCACGTGAATATTGGCAGCGCGTCATCAACCTCGCCCCCTCCTCCGACGAAGCAACCATCGCCCAGAACAACCTGAAAGCCTTGGGGGGAGGTAAATAGCGTTAAATATTTCCGGCCAATACATGGCCGGGTCCCGGCGAGGAGATCGCCGGGCTACTCGGAAATTGTGACTAATACCAATTCCATTAATGAAGTATTTATTGACCAACGGTGGGTGCCGCCCACAGCCGCGTCTTCGCGGATGTGGGTGATTAACAAATTGGAAAGAATACTTGTCAAGAAGGATTGGTCCTAATAGGTAATACAAAAAAAAGGCCCGCAGATGCGCGGGCCTTTTGTGTGGTCATGGGTAGGATTAATACCTGCCGCCGCCACGGCGTCCACCGCCGCCGCCACCATAGCCCCCTCTGCCGCCGCCGCCGCCGCTTCTGCGCCGGTCCCCGCCGCCGCCGCCGCCGCCTTCGCGCTCTCTCGCCTCGTTGATTACGAGGTTACGTCCGCCAAGTTCGCGGCCGTTAAGCTGGGCGATTGCATCGGCTGCATCGTCGCTGTTGCTCAAGGTGACGAAACCGAAGCCGCGCGGGCGTCCGGTGTCACGGTCGGTGATGATAACAACCTCGTCGGTGTCCCATCCACCATCGGTGAAGATGCCTCTAAGCATATCCTCATCGACATCGTAGGGAAGGTTCCCTACATACAATTTCTTAGCCATCCGAATCTCCTTGCCCTCTTTGGGGCCGAATAAATTATTCTCCCCCTGCTATTTCAACCTCCCACGAAAAGCGGCATCTTCCCTGGCAGACAGAAAAGACCTCCAGGCCGAAGCGTTGCGTCTATCGTTGGGGGAATATCCTCACTTCCACGAGGTTCATTAAATAAGAGATAACCAAGTAATCTATCCAAATCCAAATCTAATCTAATATCACCAATATTATAGCACTTATTGCAAAAATTGCCAATTTTTTCCATGCCTCCTGTGTGGGGCAGGCTTTCCAGCCTGCCGGTGCAGCGAATAAGCCTTCCTTACGTTATTTTAGTGATGTATAATTTGTGATGAAGAATATGCCTTTGGGGGAGGAGGTTGTTTCCCCGATGAAGTTTCTCCGGCTCACCGCTTTTGCTGTCTTCTTCATCTTCGCAGGATGCAGCACATCGGCCATTAATAACTCAACCTTGCCTGACAACGATGTTCCGGGACTTCCCAGTACCGAAGCATCCTCCAATCGCACCATCCTTGCCATAGGCACCATTCAATTTGACCCCGGCACCCTTGATGCCACCTTCCTCCCCGACCGAGAAGCGGCGGCGCATTGGAATGTCACCCCGATGCTTATGCCGCCGAATTGCGATGGTTGTATATTGATTGAAGTGTCTGAATTCAAACCGGCGGAAAAGTTTGTCAAGCTAAAGGTTCATCTGTTGAATCCCACACAATTCACCGGATACGATGTCCGCGGCATTGTGATGACGAACGACCCCGGGGTACGCCTCCTCAACGCGGACGCATATACCACCCTCTGGGACGACGGCGGCGCGGTAACGAAGAATCCCTTCAGGCCGTTCGCGTATGAGGTCCCCGGACGTATCTTCTATCCCTACACGGTCCATTCGCACACTTATGACTTCACCTACAAAAACCTTTCCGGCCTTGCGGGCGCGAAGTTCGTCGTCGATGCGAGCTGGCCGGGGCATTGCTTGGAGGCGTGGGATATACGCGAACAGGAGGCATCGGGCGACCTTGCGCCCGACCCGGCATCGTCGGTGCTCGTGACGTGTGTTGTCAAGGACTGGCAATCCGATTGGGCGGGTGTTGAGCTTGACCTTTCGTCCTTAGGGTTCCCGGTTAAAATTCCGATGAATGGTTCCGGTGGCACTTACTGGGCGTTTGTCTTCAACCAGTTTTCCGCCTCGCCGGGAGATTATCGTATCTGGTTCGAAGCGATAGATTCGAAGACTAATGTGCGCCTTTACGATGACCTGATTGTCACCGTTGCCGCCGCCGAGATGCCGTCGGGGTTCAAATTGAAGCCCGGGGAGACGTTTGTCGAAGCGAGCTGGGACTGGCCGGAGCTTAGCGCTTACGTATCCGAGTATCATCTGTTCAAGCGTGAGAAGGGCGGCGAATTTGATTATGGCAATCCAATACACGTGCTGCCAACGCAGGCAGTTTACCTTGATGAAGATGTCCTCGCTGGTCACATGTATTTCTACAAGCTTTCGGCCAAGTATGAACTTGGCGAGAGTGAGTTAACCGAGGAACACGGCGCAAAACCGTTCAAATGGGGACCGATCGTGCAGGTGAGCGATTCGCCGGGTATTGATATGTACCCCGAGATTTCCCGCGGATGGGATGGATCAGTTTGGGTCGGCTGGGATTTCGGTTTCGTGGAAAATCTGGATGACCCGATGACACCGGACTGGAATGTCACCGACCATGGAGCCCACCTACCGGGCCCAAAAAATCCTTCTATCGCTGTTGACGGCGATGGTTATGTGCATATCGAAGGTATGGATCTTACAATAGATGGTTCGATTCGCTACATGAAGTGTAACCCGTACGATGGCGGCGTGCTACAGGACATTTATGTCGCTGAAAAAGTTCAGGCAAATACTGGACAGATTTCGGTAACCCCGGATGGCGTTGCATACATAGTTTACACCGATGGCCCTCCCGAATGGCCCTCGGGAGAGCAGGTTTACTATCAGACGGTTGATCCCGATGGTGTCGTATCGGAGCCTGTTCAAGTTTCCTTAGGATATGTGAACGGGCAACATCTGTACCTATGCACAAGACCCACGGTTCATGTTGGGGTGAGCGGCACGGTTCATTTCGCTTGGTTGAGAAATCCACTTGAAGGCCCCGGAGGCTGGACGTACAGGGCTCTAACTAATGGCGAATTTGGCCCGGAGGAGACAACTGGGACGGGAGCGGTTAACGCACCCGGCACTTCCCTTTGGGAAGATATGAGCGGCGTAGTCCACTTCTGTGAGGGAGGGAGGATATATTACTACCGTGCTGCAGGTGCTTGGTCTCAACCAATAAAAGTTAATCAAACTACACCACTATTTTGGAACGAGGGTGGGGGCTGGGTTGGTGGCGATGATGATAACGACATTTTCTTCATCTGGAGCTGGCAGCAGTATGCCGAAGTCACCTACAGGCAGCATTACAACTTTGACTGGTCGGATGAGTATAAACTGACAACCGGGCATGGCGAACCCTATGGTCCTGCCGCGGCGGGAGGGAGGATCGCCGCAGACAAGTACGGCCTTGCAGTGGCGGTGTGGTATGACGAGTACCCCAACTGGTCGTGGGGAATATTCATGCGAAGGCAGGTTATGGAATAAGAGGGTCCGCTACCTCACGGTCGCGGTTCTATCTGGTCATTCCGAACCGCGCGCGTAAGCAAGCGGACAAAAAAAGGCCCGCGGATTCGCGGGCCTTTTGTGTGGTCACTGCGTAGGATTAATACCTGCCGCCGCCACGGCGTCCACCGCCGCCGCCACCGTAGCCGCCTCGGCCACCGCCGCGCCGGTCTCCACCGCCGCCGCCGCTCTCGCGTTCCTTGGCCTCGTTGACTACAAGACCCCGGCCGCCAAGTTCGCGGCCGTTAAGCTGCGCGATAGCCTCGGCAGCCTGCTCGCTGTTGGTGAGTGTGACGAAGCCGAAGCCGCGCGGGCGTCCGGTGTCACGGTCTGTGATGATAACAACCTCGTCGGTTGCCCATCCGCCATCAGTGAAGATGCCTTTAAGCATTTCCTCATCGATGTCGTAGGGAAGGTTCCCTACATACAATTTCTTAGCCATCTGAAATCTCCTTGCCCTCATTGGGGCTGAATAAAATAGATCTCCCCCCTGTTATCTAACCTCCTACGAAAAGCGGCATCTTCCTGGAAAATAGAAAAGGCCTCCAGGCCGAAGCATTGCATTTATCGTTGGGGGAATAACTCCAATTCCAAGAGGTTCGTTAAATAAACAGTAATCAAACATACGATCCAGATCTGCATAAATATCAAGGATCATTATAACACCAATTGCGAAAATGGCAAATTTTTTAGATGGAAAATATTTTTTGCTCCAACCCTTATGGCAAAAAAAAACCGCCCCGTTCGGGGCGGTAAATGTGGATATGTTGAACGACCGGTTAATTATTTTTCGCGCCTTCTTTTATCCATTGGTCGATGAGCGCGACCTCGCTATCCGAGACAAATGGGGTGAACCACGGCATGCGCTTGCCTCCGCCGTTGAATGGAGCGCTCAGATGCGTGCCGCGTATTTTCGCTTGGTTATACGACATTGACGGATCCCCCGGTGTAACAAGTTTCACCGACGACTGATATGACGCTTTGTTGACCAGTGACCCCCAGGTATGCCCGGCGCTAAGGTCGGGGAATTCATCTCCCGGGCCATGGCAACTGGTGCAATAAGTGTTGAATATCGGTTGCACATCATTGGCAAGGCTAATTGCCGCAGTACCCGGCACTATGGGCAGGTTGAAATAGCTCCAGAGGGAGTTTGTGCTCGATGCCGATGTAGCCCGAATGGATACCAGGTAGGTCCCTACGGTAGCTTTGGCCGTATTCTTGAAATCGATTTTCCACGTATTGCCCGAGACAGGCTGTAACGCGAGTTCGCCCGCAATCCCCATACTCGAGGCATTAAACCACACCCCGTTGACATTGTTCCCGGACGCGAGGACATCCACGCTTATCGGGACAGTATTGTTGCCCTGGTCGTCAATTTCACCGCTGATAATAGGGCCGTTTATGTAGTATGGCTCCTTTGCCCGGCTTGGCCACGAGGCATCGATGGCGAAATCAACCACGCTGACCTTACCTTTACTTGTCAGGTACAAGTCATAGTGCTCGGTAAATGACGAGCCTGGCCCGAAACTGCGGTCAGCGACGGCCTTGGCATATGCCTTGAATGGGTTAATTGCTACTGCTCCCCCGTTATCGAACAGGTTCGTGTAGTTGTCCGGGTTCGCAAGTGAAGCCCCCGGATCATCGCTGATAAGTATCCCGCGCACATCATAACCGGTCAGTTGCTGCGGGTTTTTCAGCGTGATGTCGAGAGGGAAAATATTCCCTGCGTAAGGCCCGGTCGGGGTTACTTTCAGGCAATCAGCGCAGGCTGGCGGAGCTACAAACGGTTTTACATTCATGTGCATATCGACCTGCCTTACCTGCGCAACATCAAGAGTCTCCGCAGCGGCGTCGATGGACAGCCGGTAGTAGCCCAGCAGCCCGTGGCCATCGGCTTCCAGTGCGCGGTCAATAGCCGGTTGCGGTGCCGGCATTACCGGACTGGATTGGGAACATGCGAGAACCGAGAGTGATAGGAATACGAGTATGGCTCCATAAGCTAATACTCTAAGCATATTTCTAACCTCCTCCGTCCAGCGCCGCCTTAATGCTTTTAGGATTAGTACTTATTACTATATACCATGAAAATCGGTAAATAGGAATAGTTATCAATAATTTCCCCGATTAAATTATCCGCCCCGCGAGATTCGGTTTTGAATCCCCTAAGCCGGCGGTGATTATTGTTTCAAATAATAACGACAACATCCCCTCGTTTTTCTTTATCTCGTCAGCTATCCAACACCGGAAAGGCTGCATCCTCTCATCAAGGGGAGCCATGCCTGCATGCAATCCCAAGTCCGCAAGCTTCTCTGTAACATTCTCGGAGGCTGTGTTCTTACTGTGCATAAGCCATCTGACCAAGTCACCATCTATGGCCATAGTCTTTTCATTCTATTTCCGCTGAGACGCCTCCAAAGGATCAGTAAGGGTTTTTTTCAATTTTTACAAAAAAATCCTCCTTATTATGCAACATTCTGACAGTAACCTTCATCTTAAGAAAAAGACTGACGGTTCGGGTTGCGATAATTGTGAACGAGGTTTTACGGCATGCAAGTGATAACAAAACCATATTTCGTCCTGGTCTTCATGCTTGTTTTTCATTCCTTGGCGCTTCTACCCCTGCCTGATAAAGCCCAAAGGAGCCAGCTTATCGAGGGGAAGGCAGCGGCTGTCGCGGTTGATATGCAGCCGGTTTACCTTTCATTTATTAATAATGGCGAGAGGGCGAAGGAGATGAAGAATATCCTGAAAACCCTCGCCTTCTGCCACGAAAGAGGTATCCCGATATTCGCCCTGGAGATAAAGGGTGTCGGCAGGACAACCGAAGTCCTCAAGGACAAGTTGGATGAATATGATGCGACCTACATCTTTAAGGAAGATAACAGCGGTTTTGTCAATACTGATCTGAATAGCAGGCTGAAGTCTTTGGGGATAAAAACATTGATACTCATGGGTGTTAATGCATCTATTTGCGTCAAGGCGACTGCTGAGGATGCCATGGAACTCGGTTATGAGATTTGCACCTCAAAGCAGTTGATTGCCGAACCGTACCAATGGCGCCCTGGAATCAGGACCTATGAAAGTATTCCCTGGTTTATCAAGAACGGCGTTTATTGCGATAGATATGACGATCTTTTATACGTAATTTCGAACAGCTATAATCGTGTTGAATTGCCTGCGCAGCTTATGGTACCGGCCGGTTTCTAATAATATTCAGTTCGACAGCTTGTCTTCGGCCGAGGTAATTGGGTTATGAGAAAGCCTTTTGGGAATATCTTAAGAAAGCAAGCACGGGATTCTATAGAACCTAATTTCAGCTATTGTTGTGAAGATGGAGTACCTGACCTGGTTTTTCCAATTTACCTTATCTTCTATGCCTGGCACTACTATTGCCAGACGACTAAGCAATATGACTTGGCTGTAGTAATAGGGTTATTCATGATTCTGACGCTCATCAACCTTGTCTGGATAACATATACATTTCAGAATAAAAAGCACATGTCCCTGGGTATTACAGCTCCAAAAAGAATACATCCGATTATATTCCTGACTGTTCTTATACCCGCGTTGACCACTATACCTGTCATCCGCCAATTTCTGGTTGATAACAACCTTGCCCAACTTGGCGTATGGGTATTATTCTGGGGATTGCTGGCCATGATGACCGGGCGTCTCAGGTACAACGTTTATTACACCTGGGCCGTATTATGCTACTGGGTAATATATGAAATAAAAGGTATTTATGAAAATAACCTTCTGGATTATCCGTATCTTATATATTGCCTTCTATCGGCATCAGTGCCAATACTCGTGGGGTCCTTTACTTTTCTGAAGTATATAAAAGAATATATTGTCGTGAGAAGTGAAGCTGCTGATACCTTAACCAAAAGCAATCAATAGACTTGTCGTTTGCTGATGCGGGCGGCTCTGATTTACGGCAGGGCATGAGCTGCGACCTGAGGGAACGGACTCCCTGTTGCTTCTAAGAGTAGTCTGCGATATTTAAACAGGCATTATCTCCGCCAACCCCCCTGCATAAGGGCGCACCACTTCAGGCACTTCGATGGAACCGTCCTCACGCTGGTAATGCTCCATGATCGATGTAAGCAGCCGCGGTGTCGCCAAGGCCGAACCGTTAAGCGTATGCACGAATTCGAGCTTCTTGTTGTCGGATTCGCGATAACGTATGTTCGCCCTGCGTGCCTGGTAATCGGTGCAATCCGAGCAGGAGCTTACTTCGTAAAACCTGCCCTGGCCGGGTATCCACACTTCGATGTCATACGTCTTCGCCGCCTGCGTAGCCAAATCACCGGAGACAAGCAGTGTAGTGCGGTAAGGCAGCCTTAGCATTTCCATGAGTTCTTCGGCGCAATGGGTCATCCGTTCGAGTTCCGTATCCGATTCTTCGGGACGCGTGAAGGAGAACATTTCAACCTTGTGGAACTGGTGTATGCGGATTAACCCGCGCTCATCGCGTCCATAGGTCCCCGCCTCGCGCCTGAAACACGGGGTGAATGCGCAAAGCCTTATGGGAAGCTCGGACTCGTCGAACCTGTCATCCCGGTAGAGGTTTAACAGCGGCACCTCTCCCGTGGGGATGAGCGCAAGGTCGTCTTTCTCGATGAAATAGGACTGCTCGACGAACTTGGGATACTGCGCCGAGCTGTACATGCTTTGTGAGTTGACCAAATACGGGGGTATGATGAGCTTGCGCCCAAAACGGTTTACATTGACATCGATAAGCCAGTTTATAAGCCCCCATTCGAGCCGCGCAAGGTCGCCTTTATATAATGCGAAATTCGACCCGGCGAGTTTGGCTCCCCGCTCGAAGTCAAGCCCGTCGCACAATTTCCCCAGCTCTATATGGTCTTTGAAATACGTCCCTATTTGTTCGGGGGATTTCGCATCGCCGTAAGTTTTAACCACCACATTATGCGCTTTATCCAGGTCGAGGGGAGTGCTATCGCCGGGGATATTCGGCAGCTTCGCAAGAAACAAATCAAGCTCTGCTTCCACATTCTTGAGCTCATCATCGAGGACTTTTATTTCATCCCCGATGGCCGAAACCCTTGCCTTCGCCGCGACAGCATCGCCGCCCTTCTTGATGATATTGCCTATCTCCTTTGAGGCGGCATTACGTTCGGCTTTCAGCGATTCGGAATGCGCAATCAGCTCCCGCCGCTTACGGTCGAGGTCTATCACCGGGTCAAGGTTGATATCCGGTTCCCTGTATTTAAGCTTCGTCTCGATTTCATCCTTTTCAGCAAGGATGCGCTTTATATTGAGCATGACATACCGTCCGTTTCGTTCATATTTTAAAGTTGGAGTTTACCTTAAAGCAGCCCCAGTGGAAAGTGGCATATCACAAAATTGGGGACGGGGGTAATATGTCTGAACTTGGAATCAGCCCCAAAAGCCGGATTAGTCATCCCCGTCCCCATATGAATGGAAAAGACCCTTTCACGGGTCTGAACGGCATAGTGAATGCGGGGGGAAGGACTGCAAATCAAATCCTTTCGCGGTTTGCTTCGATTTTCTTGTCAACCTGGTGAAATCTTCGTATGAGCTGATCCTTCTTTCTTTCGTCCTCGGTCAAACCATAACGCGCCTTGATTATCCGAGAGAAATTCAACAGCGCGATAAGATGCGCGACTGATTTGACCCCACCCGGAACAGGGGTGATGGCCTTGACCCAGTTTTGCACCGAATTGAAATCGACATCACCGCCGATACGTCCCCTGAAGAAGTTATAGCCATTGTCAATCACGATGGAATTACGGCTCAGGCGCGAGCGCGTAAGGCAGCTTGCGCGGTTGACACAACTTATGACCACTTCACCGTCCTCATTCAGCGGCGCCGATTTTGGCTTTGAATGATGCATGGAGATGGGTTGTATCCCGGTGTATTCCGCATCGGGCATACGGTAGGTAACCTGGCAGCCTGTATTACACAGTTTTTGCATCAGGATACGCTCGAAAGATTTACCCTCACCCACAATTACGGCATGTTTCTTCTTCGCAGGTATCTGGTAATGTTTGATTATCTCGATAACAGCAGCGGCTTCGACCGGTAGAGGGTAATCACTGCGTGGTTTAGGCTCTATGGTATAGCGGCCGACATTGTGGAAATGCGCCCCCGCAACATCCTTCTCCCAGGGCATAATGGAGAAGATGTCGCTTAATGGCGGCATACTCTCCTCCGGTTCATAAAGCAGGAGAATGCCGTGGACCAAGTCATCCTTGGACCAATCGCGCAACGCAGGCATGAATTTCCTGCCTATATTACGGGCAGCGACTCGTTCCTCTAAAACTTCGATTCCCAACTTGGCGGCCAACGATTGCACTTTCGAGGCGAAGGCCACATTCTGCTCATCCGAAGTCAGGGTTATGATACCGAGGCGCAATTTATCCCCACAGCGTTTGGCGAGGGGCTCCAACTCCTTGGCGCAACGGCGGTATAGCATATGGGTTAATAATTTACAATCGTATATTTCCAAAAACCACCTCGGTAATAATCCTCAGAAAACCACTCCCTCGAACTTGTATATTCTCACACCCCCTGTACGCCACTCATTCGGAAGAAGGCCGGCTTTGAGACATGTATGCTCCAGGAAGGTCTCCACATCCCAGTTGTATTCCTCCGCCACTTGCGGCAGAAGAAGGCCGCGGTAGGAACCTTTCTCGACGATAAGCCCGTCGCGGCCAATGACGATCTCGCCTAAGTTCTTAACCGGGACCGGGTCACCGAGGATTGTTATTTCAACCGAGAGAAGGGGCATTTCATCCTCAGTAAGGGGCATGAAACGGTTATCCTCGAAGGCGGCGGCTTTCGCCAATTCGGGGATTTTACGCCACAATGGCGCGGAGTGATCGAGCCTTCCAATACAGCCGCGCAATTCATCGTTTATTTTTAATGTGACGAAAGCCCCGTTGGTAAGTGCAAAGGCTTTCTTCTCGGCTTCGGTCACTTCTAACTGGGGGCTGCCGAATGCCTCGCCCAGAGAACGTCTTGCCAAGTTCTTTAATTGCTCACCGTTAAGAGAACCAACATCCATTAATTTACACCACCGGGGTAATATGCTAACGATGCATAACCAACCACCTCGCGCTTACCGCCGCCCCTGTCACCTGATGTCTGATAAGCCAAACGCAAGGCGTCCGACCATCCAAGGAGTTTTGCGAGCTGCATCACTGTAAGGACCCCATCCACCCCGCATAACATCCCCCCCATCGAATTATCCCACTCATAGAGTTCGTTTACCTGGCCGTTTTCAATGAAACCAAGCGTTTTCTCATCCAATTCCAGCGCCCGGTTGTATGGGTAGAAGTGGCTGAGATCGGTGCTGACTAAGATAAGAAAATCACCATCCTTGAGAAGCGTGCTTAGTTCCTGCGCTAATTTTTTTGTATCGGTTAATTTGCATTCACCCATGAGCAATAGGCTTACCGGAATTCCCGGCAGGCATTTAACAATAAACGGCAGCTGAACTTCAAGGGAATGCTCCACCCCATGGGCGCCATTCTGATATTCCACGCCCAGGGCGGACGCCAACCTTGCCGCGGTTTCGCGGTCATATTCGATGTTGCCCAGCGGGGTTTCGAGCCTTGAATAGGACGCTGGTCCCGGGCCGCGGAAATAATGCCCCTTCATAGGGTTGAAATGATACGGGCCTATCAGGATTATCTTCGAATATTTCCTGCCCATAACTTCGCGGTAACCTCTCGCGGCGACAGCCCCGGAATATATATAACCTGCATGCGGCAGTATAAGCGCCTTTGGCTTATGATCCCTTGTGGAAGTCCCATCGCCCGCCTCGGTAAACAGGTCTTCCATCATCCGGAACAAATCCTCTTCGTCACCCGGATAAAAGCTGCCCGCATAAACCGCCCTGCGGATATCGTCCATACCAACCATCTTACCCCCCCGAATAATGTGATAAAAAAGAAACCACAATCAAAGCTTAATGGCATCTCCGGCCTTAAGCCGGTTCGACCCATTACCAACCCGCTAAAAATCCATGTTCAATGCACGGACATGCAGATTTTAATATACCCCCGCCCTTTGCACAAGGAGCATGCAAAGCATAGCACCGTGTTATAATTACCGAATGCAAAGCCCTTGAAGCTGCCTGGGCTGGGCGGAATAAAAAGGCATTCGCCGGTGATGCGCTATCTGAAATATTTGATGATTTTCCAAGCCTTTTGCATAGGGCTTGTATTGGGCGTCTTCATACAACCCTGCATGGCCGATACATCGGGGGTCAATGACCCCTCCCGTGTTGATGAGGCCATCCGGCGCGCATCGGCGGACAGGCGGTTCAGGTATCCGGAAGGGCGTATCAAGGAACCAAGCTGGAAATTTAAATTACCCGAGTCGGAACCCAAGAAGCGTGAACCTCCCGGACTACGGGTGGCCGGGCAATCGAATTTGAGCATACTGAAAGGCATCACATATTTGCTGATAGCGTTGGTCGCCGGGTTCTTTATATTTATCATCATCAGGTTGCTGCTTCCGTATTATCTTTACCTTAAGCGAAAACCCTTTGAAGATGCCGGGGCGAAAGGGCCGGGTGTTGAGGACCTTAGCCCGTCGGGGTATTTGGCCACAGCCGAGAGATTGACAAGGGAGGGGAGATTTGCGGAAGCCCTGAGCGCCCTTATGATGGCCCTGCTGCTGTATTTGGATGCACAGAGGATGATACGGTATCATCGGTCCTCAACCAACCGCGAATATTTGGGGCGGCTGAGAGTCCACCCGATTCTGTTTTCCATCGTTGGGGAATTCATGCATCATTTCGAGCAGATGAGATATGGACGCAAGGTTCCCGACTCAGAAGGGTTGAGATATTTGATGGACCTTTACAGGCAGGTTATCATGGCGTTGCCGACGCAGCCACGCGAGGCGGGTGCGGTGGGGTGAGGATAAGGATGGTATAATATAAGCGCTAAATTTTAAACCAGTGTCCGGAAGGGTGAGGGAATGAAGAACATAATCTTATTAATAATCGGGTTAACCTTAATGGCCCCTGCTTGCCATAAAGCCTCAGTAACCTTTAAGCCATTCGAACCTATTGAGGAGTCGGCCAATTTATATCCTATGGCCAAGGGAGGAAAATGGGGTTATATGGACCAGACCGGCAAGATAAGGATTGAACCGCAATTTGATAATGCTTCTGATTTCAAAGAAGGCGTTGCAGTAGTTTGGACCAATAAACAGACATTCCTGATAGGGAAGTCCGGCTTAATTTTCACTGATCCTCATATAGCCCTTATGTGTAATACCGTTTCAGAAGGTATGGTAATGGCAGCGAAGGCTTCATGGCTTTCAGGAGGGTGGGGGTTTATAAACACCAAAGGTGAAATTGTAATGGATTTCAAGTTTTATATTTGCCTTCCCTTTTCAGAGGGATTAGCTGTCGCCAATGTTAATGGGAAAGTCGGATATATAGACAAGTCCGGCAACTGGGTTATCAAACCGCAATTTGGCCCACTCTCTTATCCTTTTTATGATGGTTTGGCTATGGTCACTGTCATTGAAGGGGAATCAAGGGGGAAAAGAGGTTTCATCGATAAGGAAGGGAATTTTGTAATTAAGCCGATATACGCTTATGCTAAGGATTTTTCCGATGGGCTTGCCAAAGTTACATTTGGTACTAAGGATGATCCTGGATGGAAATTCATAAGACCGGATGGGTCAGTCGCTTTCACCTTAAACTCACGCTATGATTGTTTTGGTAAGTTCTCTGAAGGTTTTTCCGTTGTCCATGGCTTTGATAATGGTAAGAGTGGCTTTATAAACAAACAAGGCGAGGCAGTTATTGCTCCCCAATTCGATGAGGCCAACGATTTCTCCGAGGGGTTAGCAGCAGTCAAAGTAGAAGGCAAGTGGGGGTATATTGATAAGACTGGAAAGGTTGTAATCGAGCCTTTATATAGCTCGGTTCGAGATTTCCATAATGGTCTTGCACTGGTATATATAGATGACAAAATGGCATATATTAACAAAGCGGGTGAATATATTTGGGGCCCTGAGGAGCATGGAGTGAAGCCTTTGATAAGTCCCGAAAAGGCCAAGGAACTAAAGGAGCGAATTGAAAGCAGCCCATATATTTACCATCCCCCTGAGTGAGTAGTTGACCTGACCTTTTGATTCGCGCACACTAAAGTGTGCGGCACCCAACTGAAGGAGTGCGGAATGCGGGGAGAGCTACCAATATTATTGAAATCAGCAGGCCAATGATGCTTAGCCGCAGGCCGAAACGGAATGCTTTGGGGATGTAACGGAATTCGATGGTGTGATTACCCGCGGGAACTTCAACCCCTTTAAACAGGCCGTTGACGGAGTATATGGGAATCTCCTGCGTATCCAAATACGCATGCCAGCCCGGATACCAGGAATCAAGAATTACGAGGAAATTATCGCCGTTGAAATTACCCTTGACTGAATAACCGTTGCCCGAAACCTTGAACGGCTCTATATGAGCGGATGTCGAGCGCGGGCCGGGACGCATGTCGCCCGATACATGCGCCACGCCATCGCGATATGGCGACAGGGCAAGGGCGGTGATTTCATACTCCGGTAAGTTTTCATAAGAAATAATTTCATCAGCAAGGAAATATCCGGGGGATGGGGTCGGCGCCAGATGCATCATGCCGCCATCCGCGATGCCTGCAAGGTCGGCATCGGGTACAACGGTATAGCCTTCTATCGGAACATCATTGCGCGTCACGACAATATCGGCGGCAATCAGCCTGTAAATATCTTCCCTCGAATAAGCAGGCGCATTCGGCTTGGGTGCTATGTCCCGCTCTATGAGCCGTCGCCACGATTCGAATTTCAGCGGTGAATAACCGGAGAGAATATCCAGCCCCGCCATTGAACCGGCGTTACCGCCCGCGAAGCCTTTCATTGTGCAGTATGGCGCAAGAAAAAAGGGCCCATGCCCGTCAAACGAAAGAAGCGGACCTTCCCCCTCGACAAACATCCTCCCGCCGGGATGCTCAGATGCGATGCGCTCAAAATTATTGATGACCTTTTTGTATTCTGGTGTATTCAATTGCAGTATATTCGCCAATGGGTATGCGAGTGCAATCGAGAAGACTGCTGCGATGGTTATCAGATGCGCTGCAAGCCGGGGGCGGCGCAGCATAAAAAGAAATACTGCAAATTGAAGAGCCGAGAAAATCAGACCCGCGAATGCAAATGAGGACGGACCGTTGGTGAGGAAGAATAGCGCAATGAGTACAAATGCTGCGATAAGCGGCAGAAGGAACGTCCGGAGCATCGCGCCCCAATCCAATTTGCCGGCGTCACATTTTTCAAACCATGCGGCGAACCACAGGCATGACGCGACAAGCAGATGCCATGATGCGAACCCCGCGAAGCGCCCGATGTAGCGCAGCTTGTCGAACGGCGGCACAGCGGACATCCAGTTGTTGAACGGGTTACGCGTGCCCATCGCCAACAGCACGAGGATGATGCCGGTTATGAGATGAGCGCGTAGCCGTGCATCGCGCCAGCCGTAGAATAGGGCGCACATTATCAGAAGGCCTGGAATAAGGCCTGTGTAAAGCAACGAAGAGCCATAATGCAGGAGTTGGGTTGGATCCCCCATAAGCGGGAAAACGAAGATTGCCCCAAGACGCGTGAAATCGAGCCAGCTGCCTATTGACCTGAATGATTCGCTCAGCTGTCCAGCGCGCTGGGTGAATGCTGTGAGCTCCATCGTCGGGAAGAGCTGAATCGCGCCAATCAGGATGCCTATGCCCATACCGGTAAGGGGAATCAGGACAAACCTTGTCAGGTTTCCAAGGGCGTTCAGGCGGCTGAATATCCACCTGACTATTGCGTATATAAAATATGAAAAGAACCCGAGTGCAGCCATCTGCACGCTTCCGGCAAAAAGCATCTGGGATGAAAGAATCGCCAACAGTCCCAAGCGCCTTAACGGGTTGTTCTGAAACGAATCCGCAAGCAGAAGGAAGGCGGGATACCATAGCAGAACCATGAAAATTTTGGGGGTCGAAAGGTGAAATACCAAGAACGGCGAATATGCCCACACTATTGCGAAGCCGCATGAGGTGCGCTTGTCGAGGCCGTAGCCGCGAAGGAAGGCATAGGCGAGGATCCCTGCCAGCGCGAAGTGCAGCAATATGATAATGGTGTAGGCATAGCTGAAATCAACCGGCAGGTATTGGGGGAAGCTGCCCAAGTATAAAAACCCCGATTCACCTTCGGCGAATTGCGGAAAGCCTGAGAAGATATGGGGGTTCCATAGGGGCCAGTGACCTGAGCGTAGGCTCTGAATATCGAACCATCTCATTGGCTGATGGAGTTTGACGATATCAACCCCCGCGAAACGGCTCAAGTCGAAGGCGGCCCACGGGAAGACGACGATGGGCAGGAGGATGAGGATAAGTAGCTGGTTAATATTTTCGACGTAGAATTTACGCAATTATTTTACATATCCTCATTTCCCCTGCATCAGGAAGCTTTCGCCCTTGCCGGTACCTGGCACTCCGAAAAATTCGGCGATTGTCGCGGAGATATCGCAGAAACATTTGCGTATCCCCAAATCCCTACCCGTAAGAAAATGCTTCTGCCACGCTATGAGAGGGACATACTCCCGCGCGTGGTCAGTGGAAGGGGTTGTGGGGTCGTTGCCGTGGTCGGCTGTAATCATCAGCATATCAGTATCCCCGATGAGCTTCAATATTTCCGGCAGGCGGGAATCAAAGTATTCAAGCCCCTTGGCGAAATCGGCGGTATTGTTGCGATGTCCCCAGAGCATATCAAAATCAATAAGGTTGAAAAGCATCAGCCCGTTGAAGCCCTTATTAATGCGCGCGATGGCTTTATTGATGCCGTCCTCATTGCCCTCGGTATGGTTGACCTCCGTGAACGGTTTTGCGCCTATCAAATAATCCACCTTACCTACCCCGATCGCATCCAATCCTGATTCCTTGAAAATATCGAGCAATGTTTTTTCCGGCGGGTCGAGCGGGTAATCCCTGCGCTCGTAAGTCCGCTTGAAAGCTCCGGCTACGCCCTCGAATGGCCTTGCAATGACACGTCCGACCGCATGTCTGCCCTGGAGTATCCCGCGCGCAATTTTGCAGTATCGATAAAGCTCCTCCAGTGACACTACGGACTTATGGCACGCGATTTGGAAAACACTGTCCGCGGATGTATAGACAATCGGCCTTCCGGTCGCCATATGTTCCGGGCCGAGTTCCTCGATTATCACCGTACCGCTGGCCGGCTTGTTACCGAGCACTTTGCGCCCGATGGCTTGCTCAAACGGCTGGATGACTTCATCGGGGAAACCGTGAGGATAAGTGGGGAATGGGGTTTCGCACACAATCCCCATCAGTTCCCAATGGCCGGAAGTCGAGTCCTTTCCTGCTGACAGCTCGGCCATTTTTCCATAGGCGGCTAAAGGCCGCGCAGCGGGTGGAACACCTTTGATGGAGGCTATGTTCCCCAAGCCCAACGCAGAAAGGTTCGGCAAATTGAGGCCGCCGACTGCGGCAGCGAGGTTGCAGAGGGTGTTGGAGCCGACATCGCCGTAGTCGGCAGCGTCGGGTAGTTCACCGATTCCAACCCCATCGAGTACTATGACAATAGCTCGTTTCATAGAGACCATCATCTAATAATTTAACAGATTATGAGGAGTTAGGATAATGAAATAATGCAACCATAAAAAAAGGGGCCCGTCATAAGGGTCCCTCATAGTCTCGCAAACAAAACCGCCCTACTAATCCGGGACGGTCACATCAGGGGCCAATGTAGGCAGGCCTATTTGGTTGTCCTTATCGACAGCGGCAAGTTCGTACCTGTATATATGGCCGTGCTCAGCAAACCTGTCAGTGAAAGGCGGAATATAGATGAATCCTTGGCCGGTCGGGTCATAAGGATCCCTTGTTTTTGGGTAATCAAGCGTGATGATTGATGTATCGAACAATGGGTCGATTTTATCATCGCCATCGGTGACGTCGTAACGGATGATGCGGAATTTAATTACATCACTTTCTATGGTAGTTACTGCCCAGTTAAGAATTACGCCGCCGTCAACGAAGGAATAAACGGCAGTAAATCCCGTGGGGGCAAGAGGAGGCATGGACATCGGGGTATAGTGAACGATATTGGAATCGGGGCTTATGAGTTCTTCCTTATCCCTGGCCTGGACTTTGAAGAAATATTCGATGCCGTTTACGGCATCATTGTAGTCGTAGGAGTTTGCGGTGACAGGGGGGAATTGAAAGAAGGCCGTGGAGCTTATGCTGCGATACCAAACCAGGTAGTCTTTCATATCAGGTTCCGCGTTGGCTTCCCAGTCAAGGTGCACAAGGCGGTCGCCGGCGTATCCCTGCAAGTTTTTAGGTGCCGCGGGCGGTACGCCAAGGTACTGGTCCGGGGCGACGCTGGTGGGGATAATAGGTTCCGCATCGGGCGACCCCCCGGGATATGCAATCTCTGTTTCCTTGCCGCTGCTTCCCACCGCGGAAACCCCCAAGAAATAAGGTTTCCCGTTTTGAACATCGGCAATGATAACCGATGTCGAAGGAATGAGAGTCGCACCGGAATGGAGCTTGAATTTAACACCATCAGTACTGATGTAAACTCTATATCCATCGGCGAAGGGGACAGGGTCCCAGCTAAGGAATATCCTCTCACTTCCTACCGACCATTCGAAATTTCGCGGAGCGTAGGCGGCATTATAAGTCACGGGCGGCTGGGTTATGCCTCCCGCACCTCCGCAGGCAAGTTGTATGGCGCAGGATACGAGCAATATCAACGGAATTGCCGCAATTGTATATCGGCGCATAGCAGACCTCCGTAGCAACGCTACGTTAGTTTAGGTTAATTATCCTCGTCAAATAATATAACATGTACCCCTAATAGAGTCAATTGGCCTGAATAGGGGCTTCCTTAATTATCACAAATAATATCGGCTCCAGTTTGCCCGATTTTCCGGGGGAGCTTAGCACGGGTTAAACTCTTTTTACGCATAACGCCCCTTGTTTAATCTTCATTCTGTTAATACCATGTGCGCGTGAAGGTATTTGCCACATTTTGCGTAACACTTTTGTTATTGACTCTAAGTCAGCAAACTACCGGCACTCCCGTAGAGCGCCCGACCTCGGTAAAGGTGCTCACCCTCGATAACAGGCCGCCGAATCTCCTTATGCTGAAACAGATAGGGGCAATCGCGGGTATCTATGTAGATGCGAAGCTCGGCGATCCTATGTCCCGTGCCGGTGGCGCGGATGTCAGTGGTTTTGACCTTGTATCGCTTAATGCGGCCGCGGCAGGGTCTTTGGTGGGTTCGCGTACGGCAGACCCTTGGTCGATGCAACCGCCATTGATAGACGCACAGGCGCTCGTGCATTTCGCGGTACCGAGGGCCGAACCCACGGTTCAAGACGTAGCGATTTTGAAGCATTATGAGAAAATACGCCAGAAGCTTGAGAGCTATGAAACCCAGGTTAAAGTAACCGCTGTTATTGATGGGGTCGATTCATCCACCGGTGATGAAATATTGGATGCATATGCCCAACGGTTGATGGGTTGGTTCGATTTTCTTGGACGTGCCGGCATTGACCCGGACAGGCTGCTTATCACGCTCGATGATAACCGTCCCGGGCCGCTTTCGGACAGGATTAAGCTGATATTGCGCAGGTATTCGCATCACGTGATGGATGGCACGGATGAGGGGATGATGCTTCTTTTTGCGCGGTGGTTAAGGGAGCATCAACCGCGCAACCCGGCAACAGTGGGGTTGGTATGGACAACTCCCGGGGACTTGATGGCTGTGGCCCCGTATGAAAGCGGCTTTGTGGTGGAGAATCTGCTTGCCGAGCTTGACTGGCTCAAAGCGCGCGCGACATCGAGGCTCGATATGCTTGAGCCATGGCGGCCGGTGTTGTGGGTGAATGGCGTAGGACAGAAGGATGGGAAAGCAAGAGGTGAACTCATCAGAAGCATAATTGGGGAGTTAGGCAATAAGCGAGTGGTTGTTGCGGATATAGCCCAGTCGAACGGTGCGGACCCCGTGCTGATGGATATATGGCGGCAGGACGGTCCACCGCCCGGGCTGGTCGGGTATCTCGCGTGGAATACATCGTCGAATACACTCGGCTCGGCGGTGGCATTGTGGGCGGCGATTGATTATGGTTACGCCGTCCGCCCGGATCCGGGTACAGTGCAGTCAGCGGCTGAGGTTTTCCTGTGGGCAAGGCTTTTGGATGATTGGCTTTATCAGGGGATTGCGCGGCAGGAAGTACGGGACGAATATATTCTCCTCGGGGCGAACCCATGGGGGATGACGGAGGATGAAGCACACCGGGCAGCAGCAGATATTGCAGAAAGTCTTGTTGAATTATGGGGGGGGATGGGCATTGATATGTCGATACCGCTTCAAATTGTCGAGCCGCTTGATAGGACATCCTTTGTTGTTGAACTACCCTGGCGACGTTTTTTCGAGATAAACCTGTATGTGACCGACGAGAGAGGGTGGGTACCGCAGATTACACCATATTAATTAGGGACGGGGGTGATTTTTCTGTTACCAATTTCACAAGGGACGTAGCAAGCGGGCCCCGGAGAGGGAAAACTATCCCCCGTCCCTAATTTATTGGTTTTCGCACTTTTAAGGGTTGATAAGGACCGGGGTTTTTAATGAGAGTAAGTTGTATAGCTCCTCGATGTCCGCATCATCAAGGGCGATGCATCCCAATGTCCAGTCGCTTGACGAACCATGTCCGTGGATGAAAACTTCACCGCCAAGAGAGGTATCCCACGGCGGTTGGCGTTTGTCATCGATGGCATTCAGGATATTGCGATACTGCTCCTCGGTTATTCGACCCTCCTTAAGGCCGGCCTCCGCATCATCCTTGTTCGGATAGCTTATACCCAAGGCCATGTAGAATCTGCTGTTGGGGTTCTTCATACATATATAAAATTCCCCTTCGGGGGTCTTGCCGTCACCTTCGGATTGCTTATCCCCTACAGGCGAAAACCCAAGCCCGATTTTGTAGGAGCGGACAGCCTCATCACCGGAATATAAATCGAGATGCCGGGCGGATTTCCAGACGACGATTCTGGGATTAAGAATTTTAGGAGAGGATGGTGCGTTTTGGGAGGGCCGTTGACTCTGTGTTGAGGGGTCATTATCGGGTTGCTTGGTTTCAACAAGTTCAGGGTCAGATGTATTCTCAGGTGTAATGTCGATTATAACCGGAGGGTGTGGACCCGGTTTTGTCGCGAAAAGATACATGGCAATCGCGGTTAGAAGGATAATGAATAATAAGACACGAAACTTTGCTGTCATCGTCAATAAATACTATAACATTTCAATATCAGAACCGCGAACGTCAGCGAGTGGACCTGTATCAATGTTATTTTAGGGTCTGCTTACTCACGTGCGCGGTTCAGAATTGGGGGACGGTCCTAAGCTGGTCATACAGGGTAGGACCGTCCCCAATGGAGATTAGCAACAGAATATCCGGACGGTTTCGTCCTTTTCGTCGTCCGCGACATTGACGAGATCCTCGCCGCAGCCGCATTCTTCGATGCCGGAAATCAATTCGTTGAGGTCGAGTTCGACGCCTTCAGCCTTCATGTGAGCCTGGGCGCTTTTGGGTATGAACCGGGAGGCGAGTTTGGCTAATTTGAGGGGGATTTTTACATTGACTTTTTTCTTGCCCCCTTGGCAAACCTGGATGATGAGGAACCGAGGCTTCTTCTTTTTACCACCCTCCGCGCCGGTGTCCTCGGCGGCCTTATCCTCTTCGCCAACGGTGAACGCATAAGCTTCGGCATGGTCCATTTTGGTCAGTTGGGTCTTAGCTTCCGTTTGCTCGGATGCAGAAGTTGCATCACCGATAGCCTGGATCAATTCTAAACCCTCCTCGGGGGTTATCCTGCCATCGCGGATCATTTTCAGGATTTCGAGCTTGTTTTCGTCCATTTTTCATAGTCCTCCAAATATTTATCAAATGTCAAACCAGTTCAAATTGAGAGTCCTTAGCTTCTCAACCTTCTACCTCTCTATTCTTCTTTCCCTTCTCCCCTTAGGTTCTTCAGGGCGGATGCAACATCGATTTTGCCATCCCTGATATCGTTGAGCAGGGCGGTGATATCGACATTCGGTTTGCCGTAGTTCTCATACGGTTCGTCATCCGGTTGATGGCTTTCATCGGATGGCGCGAAGGCGGCTTTCATCGCATGCCGGGTTGAATGGCGGACATGGCGGCGTATTTTTTCCTTTATTTCCCTTTTCAAACGCCTTATTTCTTCGTGGTCAACAAATTTCCCATGGTGGGTTTCCTCATTTTCATCATTGAATGCCGCCCCCCCATTGCCTTCTTCCGGGCTTACGCCGAGATGTTCCAGCAATTGGGCGAGTTTGGCTTTGACAGTGGGGTAGCTTATGCCCATCACGCGCTCGACATCGCGGATATTCCCCCCCGTCTGCAAGAAGACGAGGGCGAGGTAGCGGTCCTCATCGTTGAGGTCGCAGAAGAGGCATCCCTCGAATTCCCCGTTGATATTGATGCCGCATGAGGGGCAGTGGTACTGGCTTATTTTAAGCTTTCCCGAGCAGGAGGGGCAAAGGACAAGATTTTTTTTCATCGCAGCATTCACCTATAGCTTGATATTATTAACTTATTTCACTAAATTAATTAATATATTCAACTTATAACTCAATATTTTGAAGTTGTCAAGGGGAAATTGAATATTTTAAGGAAAAAGTTGAAAATATTCAAGAAACATAGCCAAATCCGTTAAAATTCGTTTTGGGATCTGTCCCTGCACCTGCCCGGTTGCATGCTTGACTGGAATGAGGGTTCTAATTATCATTCACGAGCTTATGAAAGAAATAAATGGAGAAAGCGATGAAGCTGACGAGAATGGGGAATTTGAGCAGCTTATACGGGCCTGCATCAACTGCCGTCATTTGGAAGTGGTTGAGGAAGGGGAGGAGATAGAGGGGTTGGGGGATACGGCGTTTCTTCGCACACGCTGCAAGGTGCTTGATATAACCTTCACCGACCATTATGCTTTCCCTACAGGGGAGGAGATTTTAGAGATAGGCGGCAAGCCAGCGGAGTGCCCGTTATGGGAACCGTGGGATGCCGATGACGACACAGGAAGGAGAGTCCCAATGAGCGAGAAGATGCTGGATGGAGTACGGCGCGACGCCGAGGAATTCATAGCTGAGCTGATGAAGGAATATTATGTCCATATGTCGGGCCAAAAGGACACGCTTGAGATAGGGCCGATATACGAAAAATATAAACACCTTTTCAGCCTTGAGTTGGCGCATAAGACGAGGGATATGATGAAAGGGGCGTCGGGACTCGCATTAACCGGGGCGCGTAATTTTTATTCTTTCACGATTGGCGAATATATCAGCAATGAAACAAAAACTGTCACCGAGGAACTGATGAACCGCCAGTCAACATTAGCTGTAAAAGTGGACGGTGAAGAGATTTCCTATCACGGCATAATCCCGAAGTTGCGTAATGAGGGCAACAGGGACAAGCGCAGGGAGATGTTCGAAAGATGGATGAGGCTTGAGAGCGGGGAGCTGAATCCATTGCGGCTTGATATATGGGGGCGTGAGTTTGAGATAATCGAGGGGGAAGGATATAGGGGATATGTCCCATTTGTCCAGACCTTGACGGCCCTTAATTATAAAGACCTTACGAAGCAATTTCAGAAGTTCCTTGATGAAACGCGTGGACTTTACATTCAAGCGATGGATGCGGTGGCGCAGGAAACTGTAGGCATCCCGTTGCCGGAGACCACAGCATACGACAAGGATTATATGCTCAGGGGGGCAAAGTATGATAAATATTACACCAAAGAGGGGCTTATACCGGCGGTGAAAAAGACCCTTGCCGACCTCAAGCTCGATGTGGACAAGGTGGACGCGATAAGATTGGATGTTGAGGAGCGCGAGAAAAAACGCCCGCGGGCATTCTGCGCACCTGTGCGCTTGGGAAGGGAAGTGTATGTGGTGACGCGTCCGATGGGAGGGAGGGGGGATTACGGCTCGCTCCTGCACGAATTGGGGCATGCGTATCATTTCGCCTTTACCGATACATCGCTGCCGATTGAACTTCGCTTTTTCGGCGACAGGGCGATAAGCGAGGGATTCGCTTTCCTGTTCAATTATTTAATTGATGATGAAAATTGGCTGCGGGATTATTTGGGGGTTTCGAAGAAGGACGCGCGCGATGTTGTCCAGTTCGGGATGGCGAATAAGCTGTTTATGCTGCGGCGGTATATAGCCAAGCTGAAATATGAGCTGAAGTTATTCGTTGATTGGGATATCAAGACACGGGCTGATGAATATGCCAAGACGCTTACGGAGGAGCTCGTTATCAAGCATTATCCGGAGGGGTATCTCTATGACCTTGATAGTGGGTTTTATACGGCGGATTATCTACGCGCGTGGTTCTGGGAAGTGCAGCTAAGGGCGTTCCTGAAGGAGAATTTCGGGGTGAAGTGGTATGCGAACCCGGATTGCGTACCGACATTGATCGAGCTATGGGGATGGGGGGAGCAATTTTCGCCGGAGGAGATGGCGGTGAAGTTGGGTATGGAGGGGTCGAGTATTGAGCCGTTGATGAAGGAGGTGAGGGTAGGGGTGGAGTAGGTTCCGGGACAAGGGTGGGGGTTGAAGAAGTATCGAATGAAGGATGGCGCACATCTATTGATGTGCGCGCTACCCATAGAAACCGCATATCACGGCATACGCCGCACCCGCTGCGCGGGTGATAGATATGCGGCACCCATTCAGACCCACTTTTTCAGCAGCCCCAAGGGTGTCCCGAAACAGCAAGTGGTTGAGGAGATAAAATTGGCACAATTAGACCCGTGAATCAATTCCAGTTCGGGTCGAAGCCCTTGCGTTTGAGGCGCTTGGCTTCGGTGAATTCGATGGTATGTCTGGCGCGCAGGCGGTTGTATTCATCCTCGATGATTTCAGCGATTTCCAAAGCCCGTGCGACATCGATATTGACGAGGGCCTTGACGCACAGGAGAAGGGCCCATCCCCGCTTGTATAACTCACTTATATTCTGGGCGGCATTGACGGCGCTTTCGGGGTCATCGGCAGCTGTGCGCTCTACGAATGCGAACAGCTCTTCATCGCGCGCGTTGTTGTCCGGCAACAGGAGCAGCTTACGCAGCTCATCAGAAAATTCGGGCATTGTGATACTTCCTTGCCCCCGCGCGATGCGGGGGTTACAATTGAATATATTATAAGTGAAAAGAGCTGATGGCGAAAGGAAAGAAGAAAGAAGGGGGAGAATTGAAACCCGGCCGGAAACGGCTGCCGGAGAAGGTCAGGCAGCGCAAGCCGCTCTGGCCGTGGTTTGTATTGGGGGGAGTGCTTTTGGTTGTAGCAGTCATCATCGGCGCGGGGTTCTGGGGGGCATCGCCGCCATCGAGCTACAACTGCTTGAAATTATGTTACCCGCCGGTTGCGTACGACGGCGCATCGGGGATAACATTCGATAAGGCCGTCGGATGGGCGGAATTCGATAAAGAGCGACGAATCGGCCTCACATTCCCGCCTGCATCACAGGTCGGTTTTTTCATCGACGCGCCGTCATCAGGCCGGCTTGAATATGCCATCGGGCTTTCGATGACGATATTTCGTTATGCGGAACGCATTGATGTAGTCACGACATTTACATCCAAGGATGGCCGGCAGATTGAGCTTGAGAGGCAGAGCTATGACCCGCGCAAGGCGTCCATGGCGGGACGCTGGCATGACCGCAGGGTCGAGCTTCCCAAAAACCTCGGGTCGGGAAGGATAGGGTTTGAGGTGCGCGGGATTGCCGCGGATGCGCCGGAAGGTGCGGTGTTTATTGGGAATCCGCGGATAATAAAATACGACAACCGGCGCAGGACAAGGGTGATATTCATCGCAGTGGATGCCCTCCGGGCCGACCACCTCAGGGCCTATGGTTATAACAGGGATACATCGCCCAATATTGACTCATTCGCCAAGAAAGGCACGCTGTTCGAGGATTGCGAAGCGACAAGCCCATGGACATTTACATCATTCGGAAGCATTTTCACTGGCAAATATCCATCCGCTAACGGTGCGACGACAGTAAGCAAATTTCTCAGGGACGATGAGGAGACATTCGCGGAGGCGCTTAGCAGGAACGGGTTTCTCACCTGTGCGGTGACGAATAATGTGTGGTTCAGCCCGTCGTTCAACCTTCTACAGGGGTTTGACACGCAGCGCGATTTCGACAATATCGCGGAGATATCCTGCGATTATGCCGGGAAGTGGCTGAGCGCCAACCGCGATGTGGATTGTGTTCTTTTTATGCACCTTATTGACCCGCATATGCCATATTCTCCGCCGGGGGAATATGCGACAAAATACGACCCGCATTATGAGGGGCCTTATAAGACATATTTTAACGGGATAGATGATTATCGTGAGGGGAAGCTTGAAATCACCCCGAAGCTTAACGAGCACCTTATTGATTTGTACGACGGTGAGATTGCATACACGGATAATGCGCTAAGCAAGTTTCTCACGACCCTGCAGACATCGCAGTTGATGGATGGCTCGACGATCATCTTCACATCGGACCACGGGGAGGAATTTTTAGACCACGGGTCGATTGAGCATGGGCATTCGATGTATGGCGAGTTGCTGCATGTGCCGCTTATGATTTCGGGGCCGGGGTTCAAGGCCGGGAAGAAAGTCGGGGGGATTGCAAGCCCGATGGATTTGGGCGTGACGCTTATGGCGATGTTTGGGGGCGATATGCCAGCCGGTGTGCAGGGGTTTGATTTGAGAGATGTGATAAAGGGCAGGATTGGCACGGAGCGGAGGATATACGGCGAGCAGATTTATTTCGGGAAGGAGATGTCGGCGCTTACGGATAAGGCATATAAATATATATATCACCCGGATGACGGCACAGAAGAACTTTACGACAGGGTTTCGGATATGAAGGAGAAGAATAATATTGCGGAGGAACGGCGTGCGGATTCGCGGGAGAGGCGTAATTTTGTGCAGAATTTCATCGCGTCATACCAGGCCGGGTTTCATGTTCGGTTCAACCGTAAATTCCAGGATGAAAGCAGGCATTTTGTTGGGACGGTGACATGTTCGGCGGGGATTGATAAAGTGGCAACGGACAGGCTTGATACTGGGGATATTTTCAAGGATGATGGGACGAGCATCACCTTTGACATAAGGCTTCCCGATGACTTGGAGAAGGGGTTTGTGTTCCAGGTGGGGGATGCATCGGCGGATGTTGTGTTCGATGTGACAGCGGATGACAAGGTTGGGGATGCAAGTTTGGTGCATATCGGGCCTGCGAAGGAGATTCCAGGGACGATGCCGTTCAGTGTGACGATGAATGACAAGCGTTTCAGCCTTGGGCAGCCGGTGATGCTAAGGGCAACTGATCCGGGTATGTATATATGGGCTATAAACCCGGGGCTGGTGGAGTCGCCGTGGGGGAAGTTGAGTAGTGAGGAGGAGGAGAGGCTGAGGAGTTTGGGGTATTTGCAGTAGGGATGGTGGTACGCTGAATTTTGGTTTGTAGACACCTATATCCTCGAAGACTCGGCTGTGGGCGGCACCCGGAGATAAGGACTTTCACCAATAAACAAGCAGGACCGTCCCCGATAATAAAATGCTCCAAATAGATGGGAAAATCGGTGAGGGGGGAGGGCAGATTCTAAGGACGGCGGTGGCGTTTAGTGCTGTAACGGGGAAGGCGTTTCGTATATTTGATATAAGGGCGAAGAGGAAGAACCCGGGGTTACAGAAGCAGCATGTGCAGAGTATATTGGCCGCGCAGCGAGCTTGTGACGCGGAGTGCGTGGGGGCGGCGTTGAGTTCGATGGAGTTGGAATTTACGCCGGGGCAGATAAGAGGTGGGGAGTATGCGTTTGATATAGGAACAGCCGGGTCGGCATCGTTGGTATTGCAAACGATTCTGCCGATTCTGTTTCGGGCTGAGGGGGAATCACGGGTGACGGTGCGCGGGGGGACGCATAATCCCTGGGCGCCGCCATATGAGTTCGTCCGCGATTCATTTCTTCCGGCAATAGGGTTGATGGGGTTCGAGGCGAAGGCTTCATTAATAAAACATGGGTTTTATCCTGCGGGTGGAGGAGAATTACGGGCGACTATTGAGCCGATGAATCGCGATGATGCGAAGCCGTTAAATATGGTGAAGCGGGGGGATGTTGTGCGGACTTCGGCGAAAGCTATCCTGTCGAATTTGCCGTTGCATATTGGGGAGAGGGAAAGGGATGTTGTATCGGGGGAATTGGGTATGAAGTGGAGTGAGATTGAGATTGAGATGGTGCGCGACCCGGCAGGGCCGGGGAATGCGGTGGTAGTGACGGCTGAATGCGGGGGGCATAAGAGTGTGTTCACGGGCTTCGGGCAGAGGGGGAAGAGGGCGGAGGATGTCGCGCGTGAGGTATGCGGGGAATATCGGGAGTGGCTTAGGAGCGGGGCGGCTGTGTGCCCGCATTTGGCCGACCAGTTGCTTATTTATATGGCGTTGGGGAAAGGGGGGAGTTTTACGACGAGTGATGTGACTCAACATTTTAAGACGAATGTTGAGGTCATCAAGCGGTTTGTTGAGGTGGATGTAGCGGTTGAGAGGGAGGGGGAGATGTATGGAGTTGTTGTGGGGGTATGATGAGGATGGTAACCCACGAAATGGGATTCGTGGGTTACATTTATCTTATTTGATTCGTGGGTTACATTTATCTTATTTGATTCGTGGGTTACATTTATCTTATTTGATTCGTAGGGTACATTTATTTTATTTATTTAATATTTCCGGGGAAGGTTTCGGGACAAGTGTGTCCCGAAGCATCACCGCACGGTAAAGTGTGCGGCACCCGGCTATGGCCGGCAACCACTGCTGGGGACACCGACTTTCCAGTCGGCATGAAGAGCCGGTTGGAAAACCGGCGTACCCAAGGGTCCCCATAGTTAAGATTTATGGGCGGCATTGGGGAGGATAATGCGGAAGGTGCTGCCCTTGCCGACTTCTGAAGCGACTTCAATACGTCCGCCGTGTCGGGCAATAAGCTGCTGTACGGTGCTAAGCCCCAAACCGTTGCCGGTCGGCGATTGGTCCGCCGCGGGAGTTGACGGTTTCGTAGTGAAGAACGGCTCGAAAATCCGGACGAGGATTTCGTCCGGGATACCTGTCCCGTTATCAGCCACTGATACCAGCACATTGTTTTCCGTTGCCGATGTTTTAATGGTTATCCATCCGTCCGGCCTTCCCCAGACGGCATCGCGCGCATTATGAAGGAGATTAAGAAGAACCTGCGTGAGGTCACCGGGGTTGCCGGTGACAAAGGCAGGGGCGGGGGATAAGTCAATGTCAATCCGCAAATCGCTGTAAAGCTTCGATGAACTCATCAGGAACAGGGTTTCCTTGATTAGCTCGTTCATATCGACCTTGACCGAGCCGGTCATCAACGCGTTACGTCCATGGTACGCCAGGTTCTGCGTCAAATCGGCGATGCGGTGGCATTGTACTATGCATTTTTTCAGGCGTTCATCCTTGGGGTAATCCTCAACCAGAAGGTCGAGGTATCCCATCAGGCCGGCAAGGGGGTTGTTTATATTATGTGCTATTCCGCTGGCCAACTCGCCCAATATAGCCATCCTTCCGGCGTTTAAATACTCAAGCTCCATCTCTTCATGGTCTTTCTCGAGCGTTTTGCAGGAGGTGGCATCGATGGCCACGACACCGGTTCCAACAAGCTTGCCGGATTTTTCCGTTAGGAGAGTGAAATGTATGTCAGCATATATCGGCTCGCCATCATGCCTGTCGATGGTCAGGCTGACAGGGCCGGTGGTTTCATGGGGAGCTTCGGATTGGGGGATATTTCCAACGGCGGTTCTGTCGGTTACCCTGTCGATAATGTGCCGGTTAAATGATTCCAAATCAGGCATTTCATCCCGCCGGAACCCGTATATATCACAGAAATTCCGATTGGCAAAAAGCAGTTTCCCATCCAGCCCGAAGACAGCGAGTCCTACCCCTTGGACGAAATGCAGACTTGTGCTTGCCGAATCCCAGCCGGTTTCCATAGGCTTTCCTTTTTCATTACCCTTCACATGCCCGGGGTCTTATAAATATGATTATATCCCTGTTACCAATTCGTTTTTTTCTTATTTGCAACATTTTAGCCATCCGCAGAGTTTATGCCAAGGAATGCCGGTGTTGCTGGGAAGCCCCCCCTTAATCCCCCCCACTCGAAGACTCGTGGGGGGGAGATTGTTCTTGGCTTATTCAGTTGGCTAAAGTGTTAATCTTATTTTTTATTAACCTGATACTGCTGCCCTTGTTGCTGAACTCAACATAATCCATGATGTTTCTCATCACGAATATCCCCCGCCCATGATAATCGAAGACATTGGTGTCGTCGGTCGGATCGGGCAGGAGCGAGTAATCGAACCCATGTCCCTCATCGGTAACCGCGACCTCCAATTTCCCAGGGTTCACGATGGCATCGACATACACTTTTTTTGTCGCGTAATCGGGTTGCGAACATCGAAGCCTGTACAGTTCCTCCCGCGTTTTACCGGCATTATCCGCATCAGCTTCTAATTCCTTGATACGCAGGTTGCCATGCAGTATCGCATTCGAGATGGCTTCATCGATTGCCAACTGGATGTAGAATTTCTGGTTGGATGGGATGACGCCGAATTCAACCGCCCGTTCGGTGACGTAGTTGGAGACACCGTCAATAAGGTCGATGTTGGATGGTATCACAAAGCGCATATCCCCTTTTTCGAGGTAATTAAGGACAGCCACCCGTTCGATACGGCTGGCCTTCATTTTTTCCAGCTTGAATACAGCGTTGTGTATCGCGGGGAAATCAAAGGGCTTCTTGAAGAAATTGACCGCCCCCAACCTTAAAGCCGTTATCGCGTTTTCTATATCGAAGTAGGCGGTTATGACCACCACGGGCAATTCGAGGCCCTCATCCTTGATTTTCCCGATTAACTGCAGGCCGTCAAGCCGTGGCATTTTAATGTCGGTGACAAGCAAATCCGGTGGGGATGCCATTATCCTGGCGAGTGCTTCTTCCCCGTCCGCGGCGCCTTCACAGGTGTAGCCCCATCGCGTGAAATGCTGGCTAAGGGAGTCAATTATCGGCTCTTCATCATCGGCAATCAGGATTTTGAACGAATTTTTGTCCCGGGACATACGGTCTCACCTCCCCTTAACATCGACCTGCAAATTTGGCTGGATTATATCATGCACCCGCAGCTAAAGGCTAACTGCTTCTGGGAAAGGAGTGCTTCAAAGGTTGAATGATAAGATACGCTCAGACCAATCCCACTTAATGAGAATTCTTTTCCGATGCAGTAATCACCCACATCCTCGCAGACTCGGCTGTGGGCGGCACCCACCCTTGCCCAATGAATATTTTTCTAATGGAATTAGGCTCAGAAGGCCCTTGGGTGAGCCAACTCCTCAACACGGCTCGAAGCTTCAATCTCAACCTTTACGCCGTTGATACGGAAGTCGTCATAGAGACGTCGGGAGAGATACCCCTGAAGGTAGATGACATTCGCGTGGAACTCCGAGGCCTTGGCCGGGTCGGAGGGGAATTCCATATTTATTTTGATATGGAGATTGTCGCCATGTCCGTTTATTGTCAGCACGGGATTCCATACGCCATCCATCTCGCGGATGACCTTCTCGAGGTAGCCCTTGAGCGCCTCGCGTGTTACGGTGACATTCTCGCCCACCCTTATTTCGGACCTGATTCTCCGGTAGATATAATAAGCCCCAAGGCTTGCCGCAGCTACTAAGAGAAGGGGCCACAGATTGGCTATAGCCCATATTGAGAAGCCAAGCGCGATGATTATCAACGCAGCCGAACCCAATGTCCGAGGGTTGACAAGGTCAAGCATAGTCTGCTGGAAGTTCTTGTTTTTAGTATTCATACTATATTATCCAAGCTCGGGGTGCCGTTAATATTTAATGGTTTTAATGAGGGTTTATGAGAGTCCCCCTTGATCCCCCGCGCAAACGGGGTGAAAGGGGGAAGGAGAGAGAGTTGTGGGGGAGAATTATACTATGGTAATAACAATCTGGTCGCTGCAGTAATTGCCCCCCTGGTCAGTGACAGTCAATGTTGCCGTGTAAACGCCTGACTCATCATATGAATGGGAAGCAATAGAGTCTTCAAAAGGCTTACTTTTGATATACTCTGCTGTATGATTCTCGGTAAAATCCCATTGGATAACCAACTCGTCAGACAAGTTGTCATCGGAGTGTTCGGAAAAGTTTATTTCCTGGCCCACGGTTCCAACGAAGTTCCCCTGAGGAGAGGTTATATGGCAAATCGGGCGAACTGTGTCTATGTTGATGACGAGAATTAAATCATCATTTGGACAAGTAGCCAAGTAGAATGGCCAGCCTATGCACCGTTGTAGTCTAAACAGTGGGCAATTATATTCAGTCTGGATGAAGTATGATGAACTCATAAGGTTGTAATATAAGACTTCAGTTTCAACAGTCCCGCCACCGCCTTCATGCTCCGGAAGGGTTACAGCAATAAGCATTTCATTCTCGCCCTCACCCATAACAATCGGGTCACATAGCCCGTTGTTTGGAATGGTTACAAATTCTATTAGCGGCTCCGGAGAAGTCAACGTAGCAGTGTCTATGATGCTCATTGATTGAACATAATCTTCATCATAAGGCGGGCTATGCGTCACATACAATCTTGTTTCATCGCTATTCAGAACCATGAATCCCGGATTCAGTGCGACGTGGACTTCGCAGACTTTGAGAGGGGGTAACGACGATACGTTGTAGACGTGCACGCTGCAATATATGGCTCCCTCATCCGTAAACCCACCTTGCCCATCCTCGATTTCTGTCTGACAGTAAGCGTAGTCGTTAATAAAGACATAAGGTATTATGGCCCCCCTCAGCAATCCAGATGGACGACGCCCGCATTCAACCGGGGGGGACATCGGAACAAGTTGATTATCCGGGTCATGACATACTAACCAACCTTTGCCCCATGTCTCGTCTTCAAGAACAGAAAAAAGAACACCGGAATCCTTATCTACATCCATGCCTTGAATCCTCATGGGGGTGCTATAACTATAAGGCAATATTTGTCCTGTTGAGTTAGAAATCGCCTTTATGTAAGAACACTCTTCTTCATATACATATACGTAAATCAGGTCTCGAGAGGGGGAATAGACGCCCTTTTTAACTCCGGGTACCGAGATTGAAGTAATGAAAGGAAATGTCGGTGGGGGGCCGAAGACATTTATCTCGTTCGAGTCTATGCAAATAATATAATATTTCTGGACGCCCTGGCTGTTCGTTGCGACTATGTCAAAAGGTGTTTCTCCCTGCGAGGAAAAAACCAGGATCGGAGCGGAATTGGCATTGCCGGCTCCAAACAGGGTGATTAAGGCACACAGGAGGCAGTATTGGAGTCCCTGGGAAATTCCTTTATGCATATTCCCTCACCTCACAAGATATCGATATTGCTTGGTGCTTGAAATCCTAAAGCATATGGAAATAGTATTCAAGTCCTTTTGGCATTCCGACCCCTGCTGTCTGGAGCTATAAAAAGGACGGGCGGGGGCCCGTCCATTTGTACTGTTTCCTGAAAACACAATTAAGGCAAGGGGTCATCGCCGCCGTGGCAGCCCATATCGTCGCCGTCAAGCCCTGTCCCGGCGCACGGCGAACCCGGGAGCAATGTATAATCCTCGTTATCAGGATCGGTAAACATCGGGTCATCATTAATCCCGCCCGTACCTTCCGTGGCCGAACCGGCATAGCGATAAGTGTTCAACCCGACAAGGTTCCATACGTCCGAATACGTCTGCGCAACAGAGGTATCGCTATAAACCCCATAACAATCCCCACTTTGTGGGGCTATCAAGTTGGAAAAGATATTGTTATAGAGGGCAGGGTTATTGCAACCCTCCAATTCCACTGCATAGGTCGCGCCAGCCCCGGGGTCGTTGATCCCGATGCGGTCGAAGGTGTTATTGTAAATTTCGAGATTCTGGCTCTGGTTGGCATAGACACCTATGTTATAGGAAGCCGTAACGCCGGCAGAAGCGTCATAGAAAGAGACATCGTAAATCAAGTTGTTGCGCACAATATTGCCTGAACCATAATAGAATTCTATACACCACAATGCGACATAATTAGAGGAATCACACGCTCGGTGGTGGTAACCGAAGATATTCTTGCTCACCTCGACATTGCTGCAATTCCAACATATTATGTAACCTTCAGCCGTTTGATACATGTTAGACCCGGTATTTTTGTTGTAATTGCGGCATGTATTCAAGGTAATTGCAGAGTCGTTACAATCGATTAGGACTATTATGCTCCCGTATGTACTCGACGTGTTGAATCCATCACAGCAATTATTCCTTATCGTTAGATTGGGACAACCATTCGCGCGTACGAACTCGTTGAAACCATAGTCCCATGTTTCTGTAATAAGGCAATTCTGCACACTGCAATCGGTGGAATTCTCAAGCCACAGTGCGGACTGGTAGGCGTAGCTATGCAACAACTCAAGGTCATCGATGATGCAACTTGGTGAACTGAACACATGTATTGCCGCTTTACCGGTAGAAAGGTTAAAGGGTGGGTGTATAACCGGTAAATCCTCACCATGGATGGTCAGATTAGTAAAACCGGAAACAGTAACTTGATCTACTTCATTATATGTTCCAGGATGCACCCATATAAGACAATCATCCACAGCCCCATTCACGCCGTCTTGAAGGAGCTTGTATGGATTCTCCTCGCTGCCGTCCCATGGGCCGTAGATATTATCGTCATCAACATGAATTACACACGCAGGCAGGATTATTGAAAAATCATCATCGGAGATGTCATAAATCGTTGGGACAGCGGCATCCGATATGCGAATACGTACGGTATCGCTCGGATCAATGGGCACGAGCCACGTATAGCTTCCGTCATTTGGGGTTGATGGGACTATTTCATGCACATCCGAGCTGAAGCCGTCTTTTGAATATTCGATCTTAACCGGCCCGACATTGCCGGTGTGTTCCCAGGTTATCTCATGTTCCGTGTTAACTTCCCATTCTTCACCGCCGTCGGGAATCAAGACTGTTATTGTATCAGGGTTGGCGGATACATTCGCTGAACCCATGAAATAGGCGCTGATGGGGGCCCCGGGGATTTTCCCGCCGTAACCTTCCTGCTCGCATTCGATGATGTAATAGAGGGGAATGCTGCCGGCGGCAGGTGTTGCGCCGGTGATGTCAATCTGGTATGTCGAATAGCCATCGCCGCTGCCAACGGGAGTCGCGGTGCTTGCGCCACTAAAATTGCCGGGTGACTGTACTCTTACCGTATTTAGATCGACCTTGAAGTGGTCATAGACGTCAACTGATAAAGACAGATTTCCACCCGAACCGTTTCCGTCGTTCCAAAGGGTGTTCTTCAACTCGGTGGTTCTTATTGCCCATGCCTCAGGTCGGTTGGCATTTTCCCCGAAATCGTCGGGGGCAGTCCAAGGTTTAGGACCTTGGGGGAATTCCCATGAGGCATCGACCGCATAGTTGAAAACAAGGCCCTGGGTGCCGAGGTAGATGTCGAAACGCCGGATGTTCTTCTGCCCCGCGCTGAATTGGCCCCGCTTGGCGGGGGTACAAATCAGGATGTCGTCCTCAGCCGTAAGTTCATCAGTATAGTATTTATATGGGTTGAGATCGGTGCTGAAGTTGGCCATGGAATCGGGTGTTCCGAGAAGGCCATCTTTATAGTTGAATATCGTCCCATCCTGCGGGAAATCGTCGGGGTTCCACCATCGTGTCAAACCATCGGGGTTCAGAAGGTGGGTATCGTCCCCCGCTGCGTAGGTCAACCCGGTTTCACCGAAGGTTGATGTGCCGTTGGAAATAAATACGCCGCATACATCGAACCCGGTAAATTCAGTCAGGCCGAGGAACGGATGTCTTAGCCCGATGTCGGCAATAACCTCATCGGTGCCGACGAATTTGAGGTATTCGAGGGAAAGGTTCACTAATAGCGGTGGTTCGAGAAAAGGAAGCGCATTCAAATGGAACGCAGCATCCCGCATCTCGATAACATCAAGCTTCCCCGCAACCGGGTCGGCGACCATCTGCCATAGACCCAGGCAATAATGGCTTTCACCTCCCGCGACTCTTATTCCTTCCTCCTGTATGTCTGGAGCGGTAGGAGCGGAAGCCGGGCCGTTGTTACCCGAACAGCCAAACATGGCTCCAACAATCATCATTGCTAATGGGACACATAGTAAAGCCCGCATGTTAATAACCTCCTTGCGCATTCAAAACCACCCTTGATATTTAGATGCGAAATAATTCCTTTTGACTCAAGTGATAAGTTCGATAATGATTACCTGGATATGTGCAATATACGTCAAAACTCCAGCGTTATGAAGACTGGCTTGCCATACTGCGAATCCAAGGTTGTTACAATTATCTCCCCGAAATCCCCCTTTACCACCCCCTGGCATCCTGCGTGTGAGTGGCCAGATACGACATGCCGTACTTTGCCGAATTTGCGAACGCTTTCGCCGAATGTAAGGTTGCCATAGTAGGCGTTGGAAAACGACCACTTCTCATCGCCGGGTTTGCGTACTATCTGTTCATCGAATATCGGGGAATGGGTGATGACGAGGATGCTCTTCACATCCCGGTCCCTCTGCGCGGCATTAAGTCGCTCCATAAACGGGCCCTCGATCATTTTACAGAAATGCAAATCATCCCAGGGCCAGTCGGTGAAGAGGGCATCGCCGCAGAATTCACGTTTGCGCCTTGTGTACTCCTCGATTTCACAGGGTTGTGAAGGGCTTGCGGCGGAGTAGTCATACCAGGCAATTGTGCCTGCGATGGCAATGTCGTCAACCAGGAGGGTTTCACGCTCTAAATAAGCGAAACCGCGTTTCATGATTTCCTCGGGGAGCCTTAGCTCCCAAAGCTCCCAGCTGGGTATTTGCCGGTTACGGTTCCAGACATCGTGGTTGCCAAGCACAATCGCCGTCGGAACGCCCAATTGCAGGAGGGCATCCAATGCAGCCGAGAAGTTCTGCAGCGGTTCGCCCACATCACCCGCCACGGCCACAGCGTCGGGTTTGAGGGATGAAATTCCCCTTACAAGCCCCTCAACCACATCAGGTTTGGTGATGCCGAAATGGATATCCGATGTAACGGTAATCCGGGTCATTGCAGGGATGAATGAACCTTAACGGGAAAAATCAATCGGTGATAATCCTCACGCCTGTTTGAGTTCCCACAACAACGGTATCGCACATCTTCACGAAAAGTCCGCACTCGACGACACCGGGGATTACATCGATGAACCGCTCCGTAAGCTCTGGCGTTGCAATAATCTCGAACTTGCAGTCAAGTATGTAGTTCCCATTGTCACTGACATAGAAATCACCGCTCTTGGTGCGACGTATCTCCACATTGCAGTTAAAGGATTTAAAGCGCCGGAAGGTCGCTTCCCATGCGAAGGGAGTAATCTCCACCGGCAGGGGGAAGGTTGAACCGAGTTGCTTGACAAGCTTGGCTTCATCGACCACAACAATTAGCCGTTTGGAATTCGCGGCCATTATTTTTTCTCGCAGCAGGGCCCCGCCGCCCCCCTTGATGAGATTCAAATCCTCGTCAACTTCATCTGCACCGTCGATGGTGAGATCGAGAATCTCGACCTGGGCGAAATCGGTCAGGGGTATACCATGCTCTTTGGCCATTTCCTCGGTGGCGTGGCTGGTGGGTATTCCGCGTACGTTCAGACCTTCCTCGCGTACGCGGCGGCCTATCTCGATAATCGCATAGCGTACAGTGCTGCCGGTACCGAGGCCGATGCTCATACCATCCTTAACGAACTTGGCGGCTTCGATGCCGGCTGCCTTTTTCATTTCTTCTTTGTCCATGGTCTCATCCCTCGGCTCAGCAATCTTGAGTACAACGGGGCATGCAAGGTGAATTTTATACTATCTTGGTGCTCACGCCAACACAAGGCTTAAAAATTGGGGACATGGGTGGGTTGTTGAAAGAGGCAATCTGCCAATATGTAATACACAAGGGTGGCACCGCCTGCCTGAGTCTTCAAAGGCCGGCTGTGGTTCATATTTTCCGGCGTCCCATCAATCAACCGGGATTCAAGCCACGGTCAGGTCTCGAAGATACGGCGGGACCGGGCCTCCCGTTACTTCCTCCTTCATACCACCCTTCCCCATGCTGAAAGATTAAATAGGTTTCCTCAAAAGAAAGGCATATCCGGGTCGAAAATAGATAACATCTGGTTTAATATTAGGTTCGGATGGTAACTCGCTTTGGAGAAGTGATATATGATCTCGGCGCCCCACCGCGCAGGCATCCTCTATGGATCCCCGTTGGCATAGTCGTCCTGCTTGGGTTAGGTGCACTATTGGCGTGGGCACCCATCCCGGTATCCTTCGTTATCCTCGGTATAATATTCTGGCTGCTTCCGTTCTTCAGCATCGAACTCGGTTTTTACACGATGATTATTCTCTTGCCCATCCCCGAAGCGCGTCTTATGATTGGGGAGTCTTATAATATAAGCTTCTCATCGCTTGTGATGATCAGCATCCTGCTTTGCCTTCTGAGCAAAAGGGTAATTCACCGCGAGTCGGTTCTTGGCTTTGAACCGCGCAAATTATGGCCCTTGTGGTGCTTCGTCGTCGTGCACTTCGCGTCCATCGCAGTAAGTGTTGATTTGCCCCGTTCGGTAAATATATTCCTTCATATCCTAATCTGGGTGTTGCTTTTGCTCGTTACACAGCAGGTTATAGTGAACAGGCATATTTTGCGGAATGCGCTTCTGCTTATGATAATAGAAGGGGTGATAATAACTCTTATCGGGTATTACGACAATTTCGTCCATAAAGTGGAGATTTCGGCCCTCTACCATTATACGGGCGGCGTGTCGAGCATTTATACAAATAGAAACCAGTATGGGAATTATTTGGTTGCAATTATTCCGCTTGCTGTGGCATTTGTACTTTATGGCCAACGTTGGGAAACGAGAATTACAAACCTTGGCGCAGTATTCACGCTCGCACTAAGCCTGATAACCACGCTATCACGCGGGGCATGGGTGGGATGCCTTTTCGGGTTAGCAGTATTTATGCGGAACTGGCGTGCATGGATATTAGCCCTTGTGGCGATTATGTCCATCTACTATTGGGCTCCGGAGAATATTAAAACCAGGTTTCGCTCTATATGGGACCCCCGGGTTAAATCGGCCAACCAGTCGCGGATGCTTATACAGGCAAGCGGCCTTGCTTTGTTTGGGAGGCATCCGGTCCTCGGTGTAGGTACCGGCTGTTTCGAAGTGGCTGTGGGCGGCGCACGTACATCGACCCGTCTTCCCACGAACCTGAGCGCACATAATACCTACTTGGAAATGGCTGCCGAAACCGGGATTATAGGTTTCATAGCATTCGTCATTTTTATTGGATTTGTGACAAATAAAATATATAAGATAAATATCCCCCAAGCCCGTGCCCCTGACCGGCTCTATAGACTCGCATTGTTATCCGCCTGGTTGTCCCTGTTGGTGCATTTTCTTTTCATTACGGCATTCTTCAACAGTATGCCCTGGTTCCTGATTGGCGCCATATTGGCGGCCAACCGTATCCTCAGCTCTGACGAGGCGGACCTTCCGACCAAAATCTCCTGAGCCTTATCCTGTCCCTTTGAACCGTCATTCCAACCGTGGACTCACCTGACGGTTTGTCGATAAGTCAAGTTAAGAGTTTATCGATGAGTCGATTGACACTTCTTGAACCTTGGGGTAAAATCCATGATGCACTGGGGAGTCGTCTAATGGTAAGACGGCAGGCTCTGGCCCTGCTTATCAGGGTTCGAATCCTTGCTCCCCAGAAATGGACAAACCGTTCAAAATAGGACGGGAGAAAGTATGACACAAGTATTGGGGACAGGGGCGGTTCACCCGGTATTTGGAAATGTGTATCAAGTTCATCGATATTGGTACCGTCCTCAATTTTAATCCCCGGCCCCGGGTCGAAATCAACCGTTCCGTAAAACGGGCCGTACGCAAAAATATTACATGAATTATCTATGATTAGTTACTCGACATAGTCGGTTTCGCGCCTACCAATAACCGCTGGGAAGGATCTTGCACAGAAACGCCGTATCGTCACCATCAGCGTAAACCTCATAAATGCCGGGACCAGGATCAAAATCCATGGTGTTGTGGAAATAGCCAGAAAAGAAAATCTCATTGGAGTCGTTTATTGTAATATCCATAGGTTCTTCATTCCCAGTTGCATCCCAGGATCTTTCCCAAACCTGGTCACCGGATGGTGTATATTGTTGCAGCCGCATACTTGTTTTTCCACTTCCAACGTACACATTATCAGAACTATCAACAGCTACGGAAAATCCGTAGTATTGAGATGAGGGCCACCCTCCTCCCCATGTTTGAGCCCAGAGGTAGTCGCCATCTGAATTATACTTGCAAAGGTATGCATCGCTGTTTCCGGTGGCAGCATGGTAGTCAACACCATCTGATGGGTCAAAGTCAAGATTGCCTTCGAACCAACCAATAACATAAAGACTACCTGCATGGTCCATTGTCAGCCCCTCGGAATAAGCATCTGGATTAATTCCCTTTCCCCAAGTACGGGCCCACTTAAATTCACCAAGAGTGCTAAATTTGCTTATGAAGGCGCCATCATGGTTGACTGCAATATGCCAATCCTCACCAAGGCCGGGGTCAAAATCAACCTGCTGCTCGAAGTCGCCTGTAACATAAAGAGAACCCAGATTATCGGCAATAATTCCCTTTGCAAAGTCACGACCCTCACCTCCAATAAGGAAACCCCACTGGTAGTTGCCATCTTCCTGGAGCATCATGACGAAGAAATCCTCGCTATAAACAGGGGTATGCTCATCAACACCAGGCCCTGGATCCAGGTCAATGACCCATCCGGCATCCCCGCAGACATAGACGTTTCCTGAATTGTCAATAGATATGCCCCTCAAATCATCATCATGGGTGCTTCCCCAGGTTAAAGCCCAATCTAAATTCAAATCTGGATCAAACTTACAGAGAAGCGCGTCATTTCCGCCATTAGAGATGTGAGTATTGATTCCAGGGCCCGGATCGAAGTCCACAGGTGATCCCGTTTCCATAAGGATACCGCCAATATATATGTTATTATCCTGGTCAACCTTGATATCATGGACCTCGCAAGATTGGGCAAAGAAGACGCCGCCCAGATACTCGCCCTGAGAGCTCAATTTGCAGATAAAGATGGAATCATCCCCTGAATGGAAATCGGTACCAGGAGAGGGGTCGAAATCGACCGCATCAGTGAATGTACCGGCAATATAAACATTACCGCTGTTATCGACATCGCAGTATGCATAAGCATTGTCCCAACCGTACGCCCACCCGGACGGTACAAAGTCGTTTGTAACAAGAAACTCGCGATAGTCATCATCGGATCCGATATGCCGTACCCGTATGTAGTAGGTATCCGGGCCGGCGCCAAGTGCATCAAGGTCGATTGTTACCTCGCTACTGGTCTGTTTCCAGCCCATGTACGGCCCATCCGGATCGGAGGACTGGTCGGAATTATATAGCGTGATATCAGCCATCCCTGTGCTGTTAAGGAGAGTAAGCGTAAGGGATCCCTTGAGTTGGCTGTAAGCGTTGAAGTAGAACCAATCCTGCTTGTCATAATTGCAGACATAATCGACGCTGCTACTCACCCCTGGCGGGACAAGCAAAGCGGTATCAGGTGAGTTGTTGCCATCGAGGTAACAGATGGAGTCGAGGCAGTTATTGAATAAAGTATATTCCCTTGTTTTATAATCGGAACCGACATGTTCGACGAGCATATAATAGGAACCCGCACCAAGGCTTAAAGGAGTTACATCGAGTACAGCGTCGGCGCCGAATTCTGCATTATCCTGAAGAAGGGGCGGGTCATTAGGAGCAGCATAGAAGGACAATTTGCAGGAACCGGTATCGTTAAGCAGGTTTAACCTCAAATCACCGCTTAGCTGGTCTTGAATGAGGAACCAGTACCAATCGGATTTATCCGTTGAACAAACTTCCTGGAAACCTGTATTATTACCACAATTCAAATAAGTAGCATTTTGCCAGCTTTCATTCCCCTCGGGCAAGCAGGTATCAACCTTAGTTTTGTTCCACAGTGTGTAATTCCTCACCTCTAAGTCGCTTCCTATGTGCCTTACCCGTATATAGTATGTTCCGGGACCGGGTTCTAATGGGCCTATGTCAAGGACTGCATTGTTACCGTAAGTCGCCTCTTTCCATAGCGGGTAACTGCCATCGGGGTTGTTGTAGAAAGCAATATCACTCGAACCGGTGTTGTTCAGCAGTTCAAGTTCAAGAGTCCCAGTTATGGGCAGGGTTACGGTGAATTTATACCAATCGATTTTATCCCACAGGCAGACTTCCTGCTCCCCGGAATTGTTGCCAGCGGGGAGTTCGGAGGCGGTTTCCCAGGTTTCGTTCCCCTCGGGCTTGCAGGGGAAGTAACTGACATTATTTTGGAGGGTATATTGCCTTTCATACTGGTCACTGCCGAGATACCTTACACGCAAATAATACGTGCCTGCGCCAAGCCCGAGGGGCTCTATGTCGAGAATCGCGTCACTTCCGCCAGTCACCTCTTTCCATAACAGGTAATCCGACTCGGGGTTGTTGTAGAACGTAATGTCACACGGGCCGGTGTTATTGACCAAGCTCAAAATTATTTTTCCCCATATATCGTCGGTGACGAAAAAATTGAACCAGTCGATTTTGTCATCCAGGCAAACAACCTGGAAACCCGAATTCTGGCCGATGGGCAGATTTGTTGCATTTTCCCAGGTTTCATTGCCCTCGGGTTGGCATTCGGGGTTCAGGATGTTGTTCTTGAGCTGGTATCTCCTGTTGACAGCGGCGTTTCCGATGTGCCTCACACGTAAGTAATATGTTCCGGGAGGAAGCTCCAGGGGGTCGACGAGAAAGACTTTGTCGTTTCCATAGGATGCTTCTCCCCAGAGCAGATATTTGGCTTCGGGGTCATTATAGAAAGTCAAATC
>Ga0315277_10000371_pt1 | contig 72058 bp, 59 predicted proteins | sample YL17G05_15_MG_FD_203695 | JGI IMG/M metagenome (GOLD analysis project Ga0315277, IMG submission 203695) | Sediment microbial communities from Yellowstone Lake, YNP, Wyoming, USA - YL17G05_15 | ecosystem: Environmental > Aquatic > Freshwater > Lake > Sediment | place: USA: Wyoming | collected...
AGATCCCACGCCGATCCAGGCCAGGGCTTACGAGTTGCTGGGCTTGTTCCCAGTAGTCGGAAAGTGAATTTCGCGTTTAGTCTTGCATAATCAGCATGATACCATCTCGACGTCCATGGAACTTCCGTCTAACAAAAGGAATTGCTTTAGGGGATCAAAACAGAGTAGTTCAGTTTGAGGCGAAATTTCAACTGAAAATGCACTTGGCTGTCTGGACGGAGAATCACGGCATCCGTGTAAGGCAGGCCCGCGGAGGAAGGGGTTTCTGCCCACGAGTAACTTAGGTTTTTCCCCCTACTCTCTGTCCAAAACACCGTTGTCAAAATCCTACCAATGCGCCTTTTTATCCGTCGGACACCCCCTCTTCAGGTGTTTAATTTATCCGATACCGCCCCTCCAGGCCCTTTTTTATGACGACGCAAAATTCACCTCTACAACTCCTTGCTTGGCCCTGCGGCCTTCTCCCCGCGGATTCCTTTCCTTTAGCCAGCCGTACAGCTGCTTGTGGGCTCATCGGCGTATGCGTACTCAATTACAACGTTCGAGCCGGGTATTACCTTTCGTGGAGGTAGCGGCTCTCCGCTCCGGCACTTCCCGACAAAAACAACCCGGATAATCACCGGAGGTTTGCTCCTGAGCAGAGCCCTTGCGGCAGCGCAGCGATAGTGCCTGGCATCCTCTAGAAACCCGCTTTACTGATCTTGCCGCATGGAATTAGGAACGATTTCCTGGGTCATTGGCGGAGCGCCAATTGACGTATGGTAACAGATTCTATCTTAAATAGAAATCCAGGATTCTCCACAGGCCAAAATAGTCGGATCTGCTCCCGCGATACTGCTGTAAGATCGCCTCACATCCGAGGAGCTAGCCGTGGCTTCATTCAAGGTCTTCCTCTCGCACAGCACCAAGGACGGCGATTTCGTCAAGAAGCTCGCTGCCGAACTGAAACATGAGGGCATCGACCCGTGGCTCTGCGAAGTTGACATCATCCCCGGGGACAACTTCGTAGCCGAGATTGAAAAGGGGTTGAGCACATCAGATCTGGCGATCGTCGTCTGGTCGCCGGCGGCATCGCGATCTAGATGGACGGAGGTCGAATGGGCATCGGTGCTCGATCGCGAGATCAGCGAATCACGCCGGCGCCTTAGCGTTGTCTTGCTCAAAGACTCGAAGCTCCCGGAACTTCTCCGGACAAAGATATGGATCGACGCCCGGGCGGATGCCGACAAGGGATTGCGCGAGACGGTCTCGTGGGTGAAGCGCGTGCGCGACATGCGACGGGACGCCGGCGCCAAAGCTCCCCGATGTTTTCTGGATTACGAGCCCACGGATTTTGTTGGCCGGGCGGAACACCTGGAGGCACTCTACGCGGCGCTCGCGCAAAAGCAGGGAACATTCTTGCTTTACGGCGAGCCAGGCTCGGGCAAGTCGACGCTGGCGCTGAAGTTCGCATGGCAGGCGCAAGGCGCCTTCGATGCCATTGTCTTTCAGCCTTGCGGCCAGCGCACGGTCGGGGAAATCGGCGTGGACTTGGCGGCGCAGCTCAAGCTAGACGTCACGAGTCTTTCCCCTGAAAAACAAATCTTGGCGGCCAAGGAATGTTTGTTGGGAGTGCCAGGGTCACGATCGCTGCTGGTTCTGGATGACATCAGGAACAACGATGTCAAAGAACTTCTGCCGGGACCGCCGGTGTCGGTGCTTTGCACGTCGCGGCAGAGGTATCTGCCCTGGATCGCACGAAACAGCACCAGGGAGGTCCGGAGCTTCTCGCGGGAGGAAGCGGAGACGATCTTTCGGATATACCTGGGAGAGGAGACTGCTGAACGTCATCGCACTTCCCTGCGCGATTTTGCCGAGCGGGTGGGACGGTTGCCGATTGCGGTGGTGGTGGCGGCGGCAGTCCTAGCTGGAGAGTTTGGCCCCCTTGACGAGGCAACCCGCGGCTTGCGGCTGGAGAGGCTGCGCGACGAAGTCCATGACGTTGCCGGCCTACTGCAGCGGGCAGTGGACTCCCAGCCGGAGCGGGAGAGGAAGCTCCTTAAAGCCATGGCTGCTTGCGCGCAGGAAGATTTCTGGCTGCCGCTAGCTGGGGAAATCACGGCTCTGGATGAGAAGGACAGAAGCGAAGCCCGTGACCAGCTTGTGAACGGTTCATTGCTGCGGGCGCTGGACCGCGACAGGCAACGCTTTCAGTTGCACGTCTTGCTGCGCAAGCAGCTGTGGAAAGCTCCGGAGATGGCAGCGCTACAGGAAAAACACGCTATGACGCTGGAGCGGCTGTTTAGGGATTGGGAGACTCGGTGGAAGGAATGCCGTGAGTGCTTGCCGGAAATCATTCCGGCGATGGAATTCCTGTGGAAAGTGGATGAAACGCTTCGGGCTGATTGGCTCGCCTTTTGGGGTTATGCGACTGCAAAGAGAATTGGCGAGCTTGAGCCGGCGTTTCGCATTCTCAAGGAGCTGGAAAGCTTCCGGGTACGTCAAAAAGATAAGCAGGCAAAAAAAGTTTTGTGCAGTATCTACGGCAACCAAGCCTTGATCCTGCGAGTCTGGGGACGGCCCGATGAGGCCATGGAACTCCTCAAGAAGCAGGAAGCTCTGTGCTTGGAAACGGCGTACAAGTACATCTATAGGTGCTATGGCAACCAAGCCATCATCCTGCGAGAGTGGGGACGCCTTGATGAAGCCATGGAACTTCTCAAAAAGGAAGAAGCTCTGTGCTTGCAGATTGGAGATAAGTCCAGTTTGGCGAAATGTTACGGCGAGCAAGCGTTGATTTTAGATGAACGCGGACGGCCCGATGAGGCCATGGAACTTCTCAAAAAGGAAGAAGCTCTGTGCTTGCAGATTGGAGATAAAGACGGCCTGCAGACTTGTTATAGCGGCAAAAGCGGAATCCTGCAAGACTGGGGACGCCTTGATGAGGCCATGGAACTCCTCAAGAAGCAGGAAGCTCTGTGCCTTGAACTCGGAAGCAAGAAATCACTCGGACGCTGCTATTGGAGCTGGGGATTTTTTGCTAAGCAGCAGAACGACCGCGAAACTGCGAAGAAGAAACTCAAGGCCGCCCTGGATATATTTACGGAACTGAACATGCGGCGGGAACGGGATGCCGTGAAAACTGAACTAGAGAAATCCGAGGCTGATCTCGGCGAGAGGTCAGCAACGCGGACCCGAAAAACGAACAGCCGCAAAAGCACAGGGCGGCCGCTCAAAGACCGCTAAACATTTTATCTTGAATGGTCAAGGGAACTTTCAGAGGAAGTCCGGGATGCCGGGCCGTAACCGAGAATGGACTTTCTCCGTGCGTGCCTTGAGTCGGCGCACCTACACGACCACGTTCATGACGCCCGGCTTCAAGCAAGTGGATCACACAGACGTCGAGGTCGAGGCGGGCGCGCCTGGCAGCGATCGCCGCGTCGTTCCGCAGGTCGGCGGCCCTGGCGAAACCGTCACGGTGCAGCTCCAGATGGTCATTCATTCCAGGATCAACAAGTACAACGGCAGTCTTTACAAGTACTTCCGCAACCGGCACCTCAATTCCAACTACTGGTTCAACAACCGCGACCGGGCGTTCTTCTTCAACAATTACGATCTTTTGGCAGGTTGCGATAAGCAAAGGCATGTGAGGAAGCACGACGGATGGCGATATACGACAGGAAAATTTCAGACATGGGTTTGCCAGACGCTTGCCGATGGAAGCTGCAGGCTTTGCGACGAGTTCACCTGACGGGAAGTATTACATCGGTGTTTTGGTGATGGAAGATGGCCTCTCCGGACGCATAACTGGCTGGCTATCTTACTGATTCTAAATAAAAAAGGCCTGTGTCGTAAGCACAGGCCCCTTTAAAAGCCCTCTCGGAAACGAGTTCCAAGGGGTTAGCTTCCATCTGGTTTTATATAGCGATTCTCAAGCGAACGTCAATGAAAATATAAAAAATATTGTAGAAACTTTTTTCATTTTGCTGCACCAACCAGCCACCGCCAAAACTCAGATATTAACTGATTCTAATGCGTAGCGAGTTTTTTTGTTGCAACACAAAAAGGATTTTAGTAGTTTCGAACCGATCGTGAGAGACCGTGTCGTAAGCATGGGGTTGTGAATCACGATCCAGTATAGCCTGCTCGGCGAGTTTCAAGGGGTTGGCTTCCATCCTGCCTTTTGAACCCGCCGAGCTCTTGCACGGAGGGTTGAAAAATGATTCCACTCAAAGGCACTCTCCTGCTCCTGGCTCGGCACAGCCGCTCGGCCAATTTTGCGAAAACTTGGGCCACGGTAATGCTTGGCCTGTTGTGGGCACTGCTTGCAGTGCTGGTTATCCTCGGGGTTCTGAGATAAAGAGAGCCCCGGGTTACTTAAGCCGGGTAGTCACAATCCATCTTGTGATTGCTCGGCTTTTCATTTTTTTGATTACTGCTGAGCCGCAGAAGATCTCGAAGGACACAATATCGCGTTATCTTCGCGTTCCCTGCCAGAGAACTACGCGATAGGTCTGTTCAGGGGAAAGACTGATGGCCAAAGCCGAGGAGACATAATAAACACGCTTTGACAATACACAGTTCAGATGGTCTCGTTTAAAGGCAGATTGAGTCACGGAGTCGGCACCGAACGCTTACAACCCCTGCACACAAAAGCTATATTCTTCCCCCTTCAATCATCCTGAGCATTCCTCACCAGCAGTTTGGATTGCCAGCGTCGGTCCCGAGAGCTGAGGCGCGCTCAAAGACGTAGATCCTTGCCGAGTGCGCTGGCACATCTTCGGCGGCATCAAAGTATTCGCTGATCTCAGCGGTTTCGCGTGAAGGGCGCAAATCTTTTATCAGAGTAGTACACCCAGAGGCACCTCTTTCATAAACCCGGAGCCATTCGGGGCGATCATAAAGAAAGGTGAGTCACGGGTGTTTTTTGCTCTGCAGGCCCGGCAGATTTGTAGCTGCAGCAGGAGCCGACGGCCCGGCAAAGGCATAGATTTTGTTTCTGTTAGATCCGAAATACAGTGTTCCATCCGACGATATGACTCCTGATGTAAGATCACCGACAGGCACAGAATAGTCCGATTTTAACGCGCCGTCTGAGGACAGGGCAATGACGAGAGTATTTCCGTCGTTTGTTTGGGCCTTGAAGTAAACGGTACCGTCGGCTCCGATGACGGCGGGAGAAGCTGAGGCTACTCCGGCGTTGGGTGCCAGATAGTCAAACCGAATGCTGGAAAGGTCAGGCGAAAGCGCGAAAATCCTGCTCTCTGTCTCGGAGATGCTTGTGTAAACAACGGTTCCATCAGGCGCTATGGCCAGCATTGGCCGCCGCAGGGCATTTCCGGCATAAGGCTGAACAATCCGGGGTACATCGCGCTGGTATGCTATTGCACCATTTGATGGATCAATCGCCAACAGGGTGTCTGTCGCAGGAGCGCCACCCCAAGCCGAAAAGTATCGAACCGTATATACGAGTCCTCCCTGTCCGACAGTTGGAGTAGTGAAGAAGGCAGGCTTTGTAATGTTGCTTCCATAGCTGTTCGCCCATTTTATTGTGCCATCAGCATTTATGGCTGTGAATCCGCCGCTGGTCATTATTATCGGTCCCCCAGGTATGAAGATCGCACCATCGCTACCAATAGCCGGGGAAACCACGGGTTCGGCCTCAACTTTCCACCTGAGGGTGCCCTCAGGATTGATGGCGTATAAGTATCCGGGAGCCATAACACCGCCGCCGGGAAAGCTTGTCAAATAAAGGATCCCATCGCCTGATACGACAGGGGCGGTTAGGATCGTCCCATCAGCGACGAAGGGTACTGCCCACTTTGAGCTGCCGTCCGGATTGAAAGCATAGACATTGTTATTGCAGGCGACGTAGATCGCTCCAGCGGTGCTGATAGCCGGCGATCCCCATGCACTGCCTGAGCAAGTAGCTGGCCATCCGGGCACGACGCTGCCGTTAGGATTCATAGCGTAAAGGCTGCTTGTGGTGTTTGTTTGCCAAACGGAAAAATAGATAATTTCATTTTTGTCGATGACTGGAGCGCCTTCCACTAAGGAGTTAGGTAAAGTAATAACAGATGGTGCAGACAGTGTCTGTGGCCCAACAAACGGACTTTGGCTTGTGTGCTGGGCGTCCCTTCCAATCATTGGCCAAGGAGCGGTATTGGTGGTCCAGAGGATGGCCTTCGCCGCGTTAACACCTTTAAATCCGAGAACATGTCCGTCTGCGTCACGCACATTCCTGTCCGCGCCCCAGACGATAGCCTGCTTAATCTGTGAAGCGGAATAATCCGGGTGGGCTGATTTAACAAGTGCTGCAATGCCGGAGACTATGGGCGCAGATGCAGAAGTGCCCTCCGCATAACCGTATTGCTTCTGGGGTACACACGAGGGATTGTCGGAAGGACAGATTTTCTTGGTGGTAAAAACTTGCCCGGGAGCGGCAACGGTAACAAAATGGCCCCAATTGGACCAAATCGGAAGGTTTCCGTCACGAGCGACAGCCGCGACCGCGATAGTGTTTTCCGGGAAACTTGCTGTCAGGTTTGCTGGACATACAAATATGGCATCGTTTCCTTTATTTTCAAGATTTTCTGCATTTCCAGCGGCAAAGACCCAGAGGACATCGTAACCCTGGCGTTGGGCGGTACGGATCGGCTTGCTCAAGGTAGGTATAGCATCCTTGAGAATATCAAAAATTTGGTTATCTGATGGCTTCACGTTGTAAGTCGGATTAGGGAAGCCGTCGCTGATGTTGACAATCCTGGCACCGTCTCGTGCCGCCTGCAGCATGGCTTTTGCCATGCTTTTGGGGAATGCTGTCACGTGATTATTGGGCCAATCATAAAATTTTAATGCACACTGCCATGCGACACCGGCCACTCCCGTAGCGTTGTTTCCGACTGCGCCAACGATTCCGGCCACAGCTGTGCCATGACCTTTGTAAACGATTGTCGGATTGCCCGTCGAGGAAACCACATTGGTCGCCAGATCTTCGTGATCAGCTTGAAAGTCGCCGTCAATAATGGCGACGGGGACGGATGGACTTCCTGTGGTCAGGTTCCATGCCGATAGGGCCTTGATGTAGTTAAGCGCCCAGTTTTTTCCATCAAGATTGCCCTCATCCCATGAATCGTTTAAATAGCTAGGATCGTTCGGCGGTGGTATGGTGAACGGTCCTCCGGAAAATTGCAGGGTTGCACTTTCGACGTCAGGGATATTTTCGATAATAGTGCGTATTGATTCAAGGGCTTCAACGCTGGCAACGGGGAAGCGTAACTCGTAAAAAAGTAAATCTGAGTCTGAACCAGTGATCACCGAGCCTGTAGAGGAAGCTATCTGCTTGATCCTGCCTTCTGGGTCAACGGTGTCAGGTTTCAAAATGACCAAAAGCTCGTCATAAATGACTTCGAGTTGCCCTTTGTACAAAACAATCCTGTCAGGTGAGGGGTCGCTGAGATCGGTTGGGATAAACGTATTGGACGGTGTAATAACGCGGATGACAACATTCAAAGTGGATGGGATGGTTCTCTGGGCGCTGCGAATATGCACAGTTCCGTTATACGTTCCGAGAGAAGTAGATTTTGGGACACTGATTCTTGTTGACAACGAATAGGTCCGGCCTGGAGTCAGCAAACCGGGAAGGTCCCGGTCGAATGATACAAAGCCAGAGATTTCTGGGGTTACAAACAGAGATGCGGCAGATACCGGTTCGCTAGCGGTAAAGGTAAAAACAACGGATTGTACCGTGCCGTTGAAAATAGTGAATTCGTGGGCTTTGGAAGACCAAATGATCTGCGGCTGGGAAGCGGTTGGGGCTACCGCTGGATCAGGCTTAGCATACCGCGCAGTGACCAGCACTACAGCAACGATGCCCAAAATACCGGCAAGAAACAATGTTGGTTTTTTCATAACAAGTTGTCCTCTTATGCCGGGTGATCAGCAAAAAGCAAGAATGTAAGAATCTGGAATGATGTTACGATTATGTCTGGGGAATTGTCAATAAGCGAAAGGCGTCACGGGTGCTGGTCGTACCAGCAGGGATAGCATAAGCCCCCGGAATAAACGCCAGGTTCTTTGCAGCGCCGGCATGAGGCTGGCGATCGCCGGCGTGTGAAACCAGGTTTGTGTGAGTACCGGCAAAGCCAGAGGACCCCGCCAGAGCGGGTGCGGGTGCGGTGTAGAGGCACGTGGTGCTTTTCGCAGCGAGGCATAGGGTTAAGGTTAATTTTTGCCTTCAGGAGGCGCAAAGCCAATCTGCCGGCGCCGGGAACGGGGCGGGGTCATGGGCTTCGTAAGGCGGCCCGTTAAATCGGCACATCGTGCGACCCACTCTCCGTGGTGCTTCGCCTGCGCTGATCGTAGATTTGGGTCGTGGTGATTTGGCGGCGGCCGAGGAAATTCTGGATCCTGCGAATGTCCATGCGAGTGTTGAGGAGGAGCGTTGGAGGCGTTGCCCGCAATGAATGCTGCGCGTAAACGCACGCCCTGGCCAGGGTCCCGTCCAGGTTCTGCTACCCCTATTTCCTGGGTGCGCCCAGGGTGAAGGTCCGTTCAGTTTTGCTGGAAAACGTCCGCACCCTGCGCTTGTAAGTCCTGTAAACTCAATAACTGCAATGTTTTCATGGAACTGTCACGCCGGAGGTCGCGAGTTCGAGTCTCGTCGGCCCCGCCATTAGAATCAATAACCAAGCGGCATCACATCGCTGACGTCATCGTTCCGCAAGTCAACATTAATTCAGAAATATCTCCGCCAATCTAAGCTCTCGGCCGTATGTAATCGTTCGCGGCGACCCTTCTATTCAGGCAGAGGCTGCACTGGAAAAGGATCAAGAACGCCATGTTTGTCACCGGATCAACGGTGATTCAGAAGTATCAGATGGAGTTTGAGGGACTTTGGATGAAGTAGAGACTGAACTGCAGGGATTTATTCACGGCCAAGCGCGGATCGGCGTGACGGCATGCAAATCACAGACATACCGCGCGGCATGCCACCCTATTGCGGTAGTATTTGGATCGATAAAGCGGTGCCGTGCTCAAAAAGTGCCGGCTGTCACCATGAAAGGCGGTGTCTTTTTATGCATGCATGGGGGCATATCCGCGTCAATAATACAGCGGCCTGTGCTGCATTTTCAGCGTGGACCTGTATTGCGAAGGCGTTGTAAGATAGCGCCGTTTCCATAATCCAATTGCAATCCTGAAGGCGTGATCTCCGGCTGGTCGGGCGCCGGCACCAAAACAGGAGGCTGGATGTTCTGTAATCATTGCGGAGCACAGAACGCTGATAGTTCACGATTCTGTACTGATTGCGGCAAGACAATCACAGCGCCGAAATATCCATTGCAGCCTGGCGCCAGCCCATTCGCTGACAAGACAGAACTGGGCCCGTTGCCCGCATCGCCACCAGGCGCAGCACAATTCGCTCCCGCCTTAACGGAACTTGCGCTGGCTCCTGGCTTCCTCCTTGCTAACCGGTATCGCATTCTCCGCATGCTGGGCGTTGGAGGCATGGGACGCGTTTACCTTGCCGAAGATGAGAAACTCGGTGTGCGGGTTGCCATTAAAGTGTTACAGGAAATGCTGAGCCGCGATCCTGGCTCCGTCCAGCGCCTAATCGCTGAGGCAAAGCTTGCCATCCAGCTTGCCCATCCAAACGTCGTGCGCGTCAATCATTTTGAAGATGGCGAAATGCTGAAGTTCCTGGTGATGGAGTATGTCGAAGGCGAGACTCTCGCACACAAGATTGCGAGAGATAAAAGGCTCCCGGAAGGGGAGGTAAGGCGGATAGCCATTGAAATCTGCAAAGGGTTGGAGCACGCCCACCAAAAGAAGGTGATTCATAGGGACATCAAACCGGCGAATATCATCCTTGCCAAAAACGGAGAGATCAAAATAGCTGACTTCGGCATCGCGCGCCAATGCCGCGATTCAGTATCGCGCCTCACTTCGATCGATGACTCCGGCACACGCATCTACATGTCTCCCGAACAACTGCTCGGCAAGAGTTCAGAAGCCAGTGACATTTATTCGCTGGGCATTGTTCTCTATGAAATGCTCACAGGCGAGCCTCCATTCCAAACCGGCGACATTTCCTACCAGATTCGCGAGATTGTTCCGGATTCCCCAGCGGGCATTGGGCCGGATTTGGAAGCCATTGTAATGAAGTGCCTGGAGAAAAAACCAGAAAACCGGTTTGCCATCGTACGCAAGCTGCGCGAGGAACTCGACGGCACGGCGGAGGCAAAGCGGAAAGAGGAAGAGGCGCGAGCGGCTGCACTTCGAAGAGCCGAGGAAGAGCTGCAGCGTGCCGAGGAGAAGCGCAAGGCCGAAGAAGCCCGCCGACGCAAAGAGGAGGAACGGCTGGCCGAGGAGAAGCGCAAGGCCGAAGAAGCCCGCCGACGCAAAGAGGAGGAACGGCTGGCCGAGGAGAAGCGCAAGGTAGAAGAAGCCCGCCGACGCAAAGAGGAGGAACGGCTGGCCGAGGAGAAACGCAAGGTAGAAGAAGCCCACCGGCGCAAAGAGGAGGAACGGCTGGCCGAGGAGAAGCGCAAGGTAGAAGAAGCCCACCGGCGCAAAGAGGAGGAACGGCTGGCCGAGGAAAAGCGCAAGGCCGAAGAAGCCCGCCGCCGCGCCGAAGAGGAGCGGAAGCAGGCCGAGATTGAGGCCAATAAGAAGAGGGAAGAGGAAGAACGCCGGCGGCAGGAGGATGGGCGCCGCCTGGAGGAAGAAAGGAAGAGATCTGCTGTGGGATTAGTTTCCATCGCGATCGCCCTTCTCGACCGCGGCGCTTTTAACGAGGCTGAAAAGAAATTGCAGGAAGCCCTGAAGCTTGATTCCGCGAGTGCCGAAGCCAGGGCCGCGCTTGATCGAAGCCGCGCTGAAAGAGCAGCGGCTGAGGCAAAGAGGCGGAGTATCCGGTACCTAAAGATCGGGCTTCTGGCGGTCGGAATCCTGGTTGTCATCTTGATTGTTTTCAATTTGGGGAAAAAGAAACAGGCTTCGCCTTCATCAGCAGGGGCGGGCGAGTTGGGGAAAAAGGAACAGGTCTCGCCTTCATCAGCAGGGGCTGGCGAGTTGGGGAAAAGGAAACAGCCCACGCCTTCATCAGCAGGGGCTGGCGAAATGGAATTTGTCTCTATCCCCGCCGGGAAATTCATGATGGGGTGCTCACCAGGCGACCTTGAATGTAATTATAACGAGAATCCGCGTCATGAAGTGACGATTTCCCGAGGCTTTGAACTGGGGAAGTACAAAGTGACACAGGGACAGTGGCTCAAGGTGATGGGGAATAATCCCAGCGATTACAAAAGCGACGATCGCCTTCCGGTGGAGCGGGTCGACTGGAGCGCTGTACAGTCATTTATTGCGAAACTGAACGCCTTGAATGACGGCTATCGCTACCGCCTACCCACGGAGGCGGAGTGGGAATATGCCGCGCGCGCAGGCACGACGGGCCCGCAGCACGGCAACCTTGACAGCATTGCGTGGTACAAATCCAACTCGGGGAACAAGACGCATCCGGTCGGGCAGAAGCAATCGAATGGGTTTGGCCTATATGACATGCTTGGAAATGTTTTTGAGTGGTGCGCGGACTGGTACAGCGACAGCTATTATAGTATTTCTCCGGCTGTTGATCCTAAAGGGCCGTCCTCAGGGCAGGAAAGAGTCCTACGGGGCCAAGCCTGGAACAATCGTTCGATCTGGTCCCGGGTATCGGCACGTGGAGGGCACTCGCCTTACACCGGGGTCGGTTTTGTTGGCTTCCGTGTGTGCCGGGAGAAGCAATGATCCCTTGATCCTTTTCCCTTTTCCCTTGGGGGTCCAGGGGGCGATAGCCCCATGGGCGCTGCTCATGCGAAGCAAATCTCTCATGATCATCCAGAACCGATAATCCTCTCGCGCAACTTGTGATAAGCCTCCAGAAAATCCTCGCCTTCCTCCAAGAATGTCATCCGCCCAGCCATGAATCCGGCAACCGCCTTCCCATCCACTGTGGTTGGCGGCAAAAACCTGCTGCTGCTGCTGCGGTAACGTGAGAGATCGTTCCTGATTCCTGAGATCGCAGCCAGCCAGCAAGCCCGGTTTCTCGCTCGTTCCAAAATCTCCAATCGACTGTCAAGCCCGTCAATCGCAAGCTCCGGCAGGGGGCTATTCATGTCGTGACACCGGATTCGCACGCCCTTGCCATCCGGCAAAATGTCGTTCGCATCAAGAACGAGGACGCACCCCAGATCCAGAGCAGCCTGAAGAAGCACTTTTTCGACTTCGGGGGCATGAACGGTTTGGCGGACTCGCATCAAAAAGGATATTAAATCAAACGCCAAAGTGCTACAAAAGAGATCTGACGTAGCCTTCTTGTCATGCCGCTTCATTTAATGGAGCAAGGCCATGAATCCAAAACGATTTCTAAACGCCACGGCTCTGATTTTTCTTGCGATGCTATCCTGTCTGCCCCTCAGTGCCGTATCCCCCAACATCGTCATCAGCCAGGTTTACGGGGGCGGCGGCAATCAGGCAGTTTATTTCGTTTATTCATACTTTAGATTGGGCGGACACATTCAATCGGAATAGATCGCCGAATCCGGAGGTGCTGCATGTCGGCAGCCATATGCCAGTCATCCAAGAAGATCAGAAGGATACGCCCGGGATTGGGACCGTTCGCCGCGGATTGTGCGGCGGGCACAGGTTGATTTTCCGCCTTTGCCCATATTTCCCGGTCATGCGCGCTACCGGCAGACACCATTTCGAAGAATTCGATTGGCTGCACCTTCCCGTCAATGCGCAATTCGAACTGTTCCCTCTTGAGATCCGGCACGAAACGTCCCTGCTTGTCGAAAACCATCACGTCGGTTTGAATCAGTCCGACATTGACACGAATTGTTCCAGCTTGCGGCGGATTTTGGGGTGATGGGGGCTTCTGAGCCTGCGCTTGAAAATTCATTGCAGCCAGGAATGAAACAATCACAACAGCAGAAGTTCGATGGGTCCTTTTGGAAAATCCAATGATCCTCATGTGAATTTGCCTTTACAGGGCATCAGATCTTGTGGTTGGTTTCATCATAAACCTGGATTGATTCCAGCATTCAACTGAGAATGCTGCCGTTGGCCGTCGATGCATTTTGGTTAAGCCCGCAACCGGCGCGCCACGGTCATACAGACAGAATCCAATAGGAAATCAGTTAAAACCGCGGGGAGTCCGCGGATTTCCGGTTACGATTGCCCGAAGTGCGTCAGGCCGGTACCTGCTCGTAGGAGAACGAAGGGATCTCGGTGCGCTCGCGCGCATGTTCAATCGTGATCGCGCAAATGTTGCCGTCACGATCCAGGTCCATCATCGTGTTCTCGTCCAAGTCTTTGGTTTCGAGAACCGCTGCCTGACGGAACTCGATATAGAGGGTGTCGGTATCTGCAAAATATTTGATTTTCATGGCATGAACGACCGATCAAAGAACGCGTTATGCACGGTTTCGCGATCCGGCAGCAAGACAACCCGCAAGTATCGCCCCTCAGCTTCCTGAATTGAAGCCCAACACCGGACACGCCCATCCTGCTGCACAATTTCTTTTTCCGGAGCCCTGATGACTTGCTCTATCCACTCCAGCCTGATGACGGAGCGATCTGACCGTTGCCGCATGGTCTCGAAATACCGCGTGAATTTCACGTTTCCATTATAGCAAACCTTTCGCGGAATAGCGTTAGAGGATCCTGCTGACCTCGACGCTCGGCAAAAATAAACCTCCACCGCTTTGCAAAAGTGATCCAGATCTGAGGAACTATTGCCTGAGGGCGTTCGTCTATTATGATTGATGCAATTCCCTCGAAATTATCAGTATGGTAAAAATTTACCTTTTTAGATTGACAGGTCCCGTATTGTATGGTAAAAATTTACCATGAAATGGAAGATCCTCTCGGCAAAGGAGGAGCTGGAATGACGAAGATGGTGAAAGGCGAATTTACCGGCGGCGGATTGAGCAGGCGGGAGCGACAGATCATGGATGTCGTGTATCGCCTCGGCAAGGCGACCGCTGCCGAAATCGTGGACGGCATACCTGATCCACCGACCAGGGACGCGATCCGCCGGCTCATCAGGATTCTGGAGGAGAAGGGCTGTTTGCGCCACAAAGAGGATGGCCCGCGCCACGTGTACTATCCGACGCTTGCCCCGGAAAAAGCGCGCACCTCCGCTATGGATCATCTGCTCCAGACTCACTTTCGCGGCTCGGTGTCCCAGGCCATTGCGGCGCTTCTGGAGTCTTCCGCCGACAGCCTGACGGACGCGGAATGCAAGCGAATCGCCGATCTGATTGAGGAAGCAAGGAAGGAGGGGAGATAATGTTGGATTATGCCGCCGCCATCCTCGCGCTGCTGGTGGACTGGATGGCCAAAGGATTCGTGGTCCTCGGCCTGGCCTTTTTTGCCGATCTCCTGCTGCGCCGCGCGAATGCATCGTTGCGTCATTTGATATGGCTGGTCGGGCTGGCAGCCGTCATGCTGCTCCCGGCCGCTTCATGGATGCTGCCGAGCCTGAACGTCCCCTTGTTCCACCTTGACTTTTTGATGATCAGCCCGGCCACTGAAGCCGGATCCGCGCAGGTTGGTTCGGAAGTGGGATTTGGCTGGAGCACATCGGAAATCCTGCTTGGGATCTATATTGCCGGCGTCCTTTTGGTGTTCGCCTGGCAGTTGGTCGGGCGCGGCTATGCATTCCGTTTGCGCAAGCGCGCAGAGAAGATTACTCATGGGCAGGCAATCCGGGAACTCGAACGCCTGAAGGCCGCGTTGGGCATCCGACATGCCGTCGACCTCCTTTCCAGCGATCTGATCTCAATCCCATTTTCCACAGGATATTTTCGGCCGGTGATTGTGCTGCCACAGGCGACTTCTTCCTGGCCGGCGCCGGTTCTGGAATCGGTTTTGATCCACGAGCTGGCGCACATCAAGAGGAAGGACATTCTGATCCGCGCGGCAGCTCAGATCAGTTGTTGCCTGCATTGGATGAATCCGCTGGCGTGGTATGGGTTCGGGCGCATCATGATGGAGCAGGAGATTGCCTGTGACAACCTGGTGCTGGACACCGGCACCAAGGCTTCCGACTATGCGCGCAGCCTGCTCGCCTTGTCGGAAGTGCGGCGCGGCCGGATGGACTTTGCCTTGACGGCCCTGGGACGCAGGACGGAGCTCAAGAGCAGGTTGCTGGAGATCTTGAAACCGACCCGGAAGCGCGCGCCGCTGCGCAGCGGCGGCTCCCTGGTTTGTCTGATGCTGTCGTTCGGTCTGATCTTGCCGGTCTCGGCATTGAACTTCTGGGATGCATCGGTTGCCGGCATGCTGCTGAAGGCGCAGAGCGGCACGCAACCGAACCAGAGGAAACCGGTGCTGTCTGAGCCCGCCGGCAATGCGCAGGCATCCCCGCCTTCCGCGAAGCCCCTTCCGGATGTCAACAAGTTCAAGGAAGCGATATCCATGAAAATCAAGGATATGAAAGCGCAGGGAGTGTCACAGGAAGAGATCACGAAATTTACTATCGAGGCAAAGGCCAAAATCGAAAGTCTGCAAATGGAAAAAAAGAAGCAGGCTGAAGAGAAGAAAAAGCAGGCCGAGATGGCCAAGTCCAAAGAGGGAACGAAGATTAAATAGAGTCAGTGCTCCTGTGGGAGGAGTTTAGCTGTCGCTGTAAACCAACCGCCCGGGACGCCTGCAGCATCCGGGCTATCGTTAACATAACAACGTCAACAGCTTCACCGCCATCCACTCTGCTGACGGCGATCACTCGAGGTGTGCCCGGACGCAAATGGTTGTGGAGCAGGAGGAAAACAATGAGAAAACTAGGTTTTGCGATCGCCATTCTGACATTGCTTTTCATGGTTCCGGCCCTGTCGGCCCAGGATAAGACGGATGTCAAAGCGTTCAAGGAGAAAATCTCCCAGAAAGTCGCCGATATGAGGGCAGCCGGCGTCCCAGAGGAGGAGATCAACAAATTCATCGCAGAATCCAAAAAGAAGATCGAGCAGATGAACGCCGGAAACACCGCCGCCGGCGTGGACGAGAAGGTGCTCAAGGATAAGCTGGATCAGAAAGTCGCCCAGATGAGGGCCGCCGGCGCATCGGATGAGGAGATCAAAAAGGCTGTCCTCGAATTCAAGGCCAAGGTTGCGCAGATGAACGCCGGCAATGGCGGCAGCATGGATGAAAAGGAGTTCAAGGCAAAGCTGGAGCAGAAGGTTGCCCAGATGAGGGCGGCCGGCGCCTCGGAGGATCAGATCAACAAGATGGTCACCGAAGCCAAACAGAAGTGGAATGAACAGAACAACAAGGTCCAGAAGCAGAACAAATAGACCGTTATGTGCAGTGTAACGGGAATTTTGTTCTCGTCAGAGGCCAGAAGCCGGAAGCAAGAAGCCAGAATCGCTGCGTTGAGGGTATCCCCGATGGTGATTCGAAACCTGCTTGGATCCCTTCTGGCTTCTGGCTCCTGGCTTCCCATATCCCGCCGCTTTATAGCGGGATATCAAGGGGCGCAGCCGCCAATCCAGGGCCGAAGGCCCGGTCCATACCAGCCTGGGGCAACGCCCCAGGATTCAGGCGATCCTATAGAAATTAAAGGGCTGTAAGCCCGCCCTATAAACGTCTATGGAGCGGGCCTACGGCCCTTGTCTATCTGATCATGCCGTCCCTGGGGCGTTGCCCCAGGCTGGTTTGGAACGCGCCTTCGGCGCTCATGATTGCGCACCGGCGCAATCCGGCCCGGGCCGGGCGGCGATTGTGGTATCTTGGCGGTAGCGGGAGCAAACAGATTCCTGCCCGTAATGGGAGGCAGGGGATTACCCCAACCTTGAAGTCGGGCCCTGCTGAAAACAGTTATCCTGCGAGGCAGCCATAATGACCATTCGTTCGTGTGCGGCGAGTGCCGTCCTTTCGTTCATTACAGTTTTCCTGATTTCAGGGCCGGGCGTATCCATACGCGTGGGGGCGCAAAGCCAGAGCGCCGGGGCCAAGCGCCCCATGAACTTCCTCTTTCAGCTCAGAAAGGGGAATCGCTAAATGGAATTCCCGGCGCGTTTCATGCTTGCCGGAGTCCTGGCGCTCGGTGCGATTGCGTTCGGGCAGTCGGGACTGACGGCCGTGGGCGCGGCCAGCCTGGTGCCGGTGGCGCCGGGCTGGGCGGGGAACACGGTCAATGTCGTCATCTTTCGCCATAACGCCATCACGTCCCGCGACGGGATCCAATACACGGCGTTCTACGATCCCGATGGCCGGATCATCGTCGCCAGGCGTAAGCTTGGTACGGCACGGTGGGAGATCCGCAAGTCCGAGCACACCGGCAACGTGCGCGATGCGCACAACGCCATCGTCATCGCGGTCGACGGCAAGGGCATCCTGCACCTGGCATGGGGAAATCACAATCAGCCGCTGCAATACTGCCGCGCGCAAAAGCCGGGCTCTCTCGAGCTGGGTGACCGGATTTCGATGACCGGCAAATCCGAAGACCGCGTCACCTACCCGGAGTTCTATAACATGCCGGATGGCGGGCTGCTTTTCCTCTATCGTGTCGGAGCGTCGGGTGACGGCGATCTCGTGCTGAACCGGTACGACGTCGAATCCGGCAAATGGGAGCAGATCCATGAGAACCTCATCGACGGCCAAAGACAACGGAGCGCCTATTGGCAAATGGCGGTCGATCCGAAAGGGATGATCCACCTCTCCTGGGTCTGGCGCGATTCGCCGGATGTGGCGACCAACCACGACCTTTGCTATGCCAGGTCCGGCGATGGGGGCAAGACCTGGTGGAAAACGGACGGCACGGAATGTCCGATGCCCATCACGGCCGACAGCGCCGAGGTCGCGGCGGCAATCCCGCAAAAACAGGAGCTGATCAATCAGACCTCGATGACGACTGATTCAAAGGGCCGGCCCTACATCGCGACGTATTGGCGCGAGGCAGGCGCCGAAGTTCCGCAGTATCACATTGTCTATCACGACGGAACGAAATGGCATGTGGGGGTGGTCGGCGGGCAGACGATCGCCTTTCGCCTGAGCGGCGCCGGCAGCAAGCGGCTGCCGCTCAGCCGCCCCAAAATTGTCGCCGATGCCGGGGGCTCGGCGGACAGAGCCTACATGCTCTTTCGCGACGAAGGGCGCGGCAACAAGGTTTCCGTCGCAATCTGCGATGATCTGAACCGCGGCATATGGCGGATCGAGGACCTCACAACCTCGTCCGTCGGCCAGTGGGAACCGTCCTGCGACCTTGCACTCTGGCAGAAACAGAAGACACTCCATGTGTTCGTGCAGCGAGCCGAGCAAAAGGATGCCGAGGGCGTGAACAACGTGCCTCCGGAGATGGTCTATGTGCTCGAGTGGAGGCCGTCGAAGTGATCGCCCAGTTCGGGGGACAGGCTACTCAACTCCCGAATTCGAGTGTGAAAAAACTGCGCCTCCGCTTTGGAATTCGGGAGTTGAGTGGCCTGTCCCCCGAATTCCTGGCTTCTACGCCAAGTCTTAAGGCGCGGGACCAGACCTACTCGGTGCGCTCGAGCACCATCAGGGTCAGATCGTCCTTGCCCGGCACGCCGGATCGGAAGTCCGCGGCTTGCGCCAATAGAGACTTTATCAAGTCATGCGCCGGAAGCAAATGCTTCGCTTTGGCCAGCTCAACGAGGGGCTGCACCCCGAATTCCAATCCTCAAAGCGCATCCTGTGCCCGGCGGCGAGGCCCGGATATCCGTGCGCGGTGACGGCAAGTTGAGATTCAGCGACACACCTTTCGGCCGCATCTCTGGCGTGATCTGCTTTGATGCCGATCCTTTTTGCCTCCTGCTTCCGGCCGAAGTGTGCAAAAATCAGCATTCCCCGATGTTGTTTGGGCGTGAAATCAAGAAAATGGTCTTTGGAGGACGCATGTTCCGAAAACCGCTTTTCTGGATTGTTTTCGCTGCCGCCTCGCTGGGCAGCATCTATTTCGCCGCCCGGTATTTTTCCGGAGCTTTTCCCATTGTAACACTTGACCTGCAGATGAATCGGGACCAGGCCCTCACGAGTTCTGCCGCCCTGGCCTCAAAATTCCAGTTATCACCTGCCGGCTATCGGCAGGTAGCCTCGTTTTCAGGAGACGAGGAGGTGCAGACCTTTGTCGAGCTGGAAGCCGGGGGGACTGCCGCTTTCCAGGCCATGATGGCCGCGGGTTTCTATCATCCCTACCAGTGGACGGTCCGGCATTTCAAGCCGGGCGAGACCCGGGAGACGGCCCTGCGGTTTACGCCTCGCGGGGATCCCTATGGCTTTTCCGTCAAGCTGCCGGAAAAGGAAGCCGGCGCCGCGCTCGAACCGGAACGGGCGCGTGAGATCGCCGAGCAGGCTGCCACCCGGGATTGGTCCATCCACCTCGGAGAGTACCGGCTCGTTGAACAGTCCAAGGAGGTCCGTCCGGGAGGGCGCGTGGACCACACTTTTGTTTACGAACGTCCCGATGTGCAGGTGGGTGAAGGGCGCTACCGATTGCGGCTGGTTGTGGGCGGGGACAGGCTCACCGGGCTCACTCATCTAGTGAAAGTGCCCGAGGCATTCACGCGCAGGTATGAGCAGATGCGCTCCGCCAACAACGCCGTCGGCGTTGCCGGGAGCATAGCTCTGCTGGTGCTGTACGTGATCGGAGGCTGTGCCATCGGGTTGTTTTTCCTTTTGCGCCAGCGCTGGATTCTCTGGCGCAAGCCGCTGCTCTGGGGGGCATTCATCGCTTTCCTGCAGCTGCTTGCCGGCATCAACCAGTGGCCCCTGGTCTGGATGAGCTACGACACCGCGGTTTCTTCTCAAGGTTTCGTGCTGCAGCAGATTCTGCTCCTGCTCCTGAGTTTCCTTGGATATGCCGTCCTCTTCACTGTTTCCTTCATGGCGGCGGAGAGCCTGACGCGCCGTGCCTTTCCGCACCAGATCCAGCACTGGAAGCTCTGGTCGTCCGATGTGGCCGCATCGAAGGCCGTGCTGGGACGAACCGTGAGCGGATACCTTCTGGTAGGCATCCTTTTTGGCTATGAGGTCCTTCTTTATTTTGTCGCATCACGATGGCTGGGCTGGTGGACACCTTCCGATGCGCTGGTCCAGCCGGACGTGCTTGCCAACTACTTCCCATGGCTCACCTCCATCGCAGTTTCGGCGCAGGCCGGGTTCTGGGAGGAAACCCTGTTCCGCGCCGTTCCGATTGCGGGCGCCGCCTTGCTGGGTACCCGGTTTGGCCGGCGCGGCTGGTGGATTGCCGGCGCCATGGTCGTGCAAGCGCTCGTCTTCGGATCCGGCCATGCGGGCTATGCCACCCAGCCCTATTTTGCCCGGTTGGTAGAGCTCATCATCCCTTCCTTCATGTTCGGCGGACTCTATATCGTCTTTGGGCTTCTTCCCGCGATCGTGCTGCATTTCACCTTCGACGTCGTGTGGTTTGCCTTGCCCCTCTTCGTTTCTACTGCACCGGGGATCTGGATGAACCGGATTTTTGTGGTCGCGCTCGTTTTCACCCCGCTGTGGGTCGTTCTTGTCGCGCGCTGGCGCGTGAAAGCGTGGAAGGAAGTTCCAGAGGCAGTTCTCAACCGGAGCTGGCAGCCGGCCGAAGCGTCAAAGCCGGCGGTAGCCGAGGAATCACAAGTGCCGCGCGCCCTGAGCTCCGCGATGGTCCGGTACCTTCCGATAGCGGGTGCGCTCGGCTTGGTCCTGTGGATTTTTGCGGCAGTTTTCAAAACCAATGGGCCTCCTCTGAATGTCAGCCGCGAGCAGGCGAAGGCTATTGCAGCCCAGGCTATGGAACAACGCGGAGTCCGCCTGCCTGGGCCCTGGACGGCCCTGACCGCAATTGTCGGCCAACCGGATCAGCAGGATCGATTCATCTGGCAGACCGCCGGACGAGAAACCTATGGGCGCCTGATGAACGAATATTTATCCCCACCCCACTGGACCGTCAGGTTCGTGCAGTTTGAAGGAGATGTCGCCGCACGGGCAGAAGAGTACCAGGTGTTGATCGCGGGGAACGGGCGCGTGCACAGGGTCAAGCACACGCTTCCGGAGGCCGCGGCAGGCAAGAGTATTGCAGAGGGCGAGGCTCGGATTTTAGCCCGTGAGGCAATGATCAAGGAATTCCAGATCGAGCCTTCCACTCTGAAGGAGGTCTCAGCCGTCCCTTCCAAGCTCAAGGCGCGCACGGATTGGATGTTTACTTTCTCGGCGGAAGGAGATACGAAACTGCCGCAAGGCGAGAGACGGATTGCGGTTCAAATCTCCGGCGACCAGGTCGCTGACGTTTACCGGTTCGTCCATGTTCCCGAGGAATGGAAGCGGCAGGAGCGCGACCGGGACACGCTTCCGATGATCGTCAATATCGGCAGTTCTGTTGTGCTGGTCGGTATCGTGGTTACCGGAATCATCGCGGCCATCGTAAGTTGGAGCCGAAAAAGATTTGTCGTTTCCAGTTTTTTGCTGATTTCGGCCCTGCTTCTGCTGTTGAGCCTGGCCGGCTTCGTGAATTCGATCCCGTCCCTTACCGCGCAGTTCTCCACGGCGCAGCCTTACAAGATCCAGATGTTCGTGCTGGTCGGACTTGGCCTTTTGGGACTGGTGCTGGTCTCGGTAAGCATGGGATTAGTCGCCGGGCTCGGCCATTATTGGTGCCTGAACGAGGAACCCTTGTCCCATAGTGCGGCGTGGCTGGTCGGCCTCTCGTTGGGGAGCATCGCAGCCGGCATTTTGGCTCTCGGATCCTTGCTGGGGCCGTCGTTGACGCCCAAGTGGGCGGCCTATGGCTTGCTCAACGGCTATGTTCCTCAGCTTGGGAGCGTCACAGGTCCCGTCTCCGGGTATTTCATGCAAACGATCATAATGGTCTTCATCTTTGCGGCTTTGAATCGCTTCACGCGCAACTGGAGCGGGAGGAAGATTCCATTCGGCATGTTGCTGTTCCTGCTCGGATTCGTCGTTGCAGGGACCGCAGCGGAGACAATGCAGGCTTGGCTCATGCAGGGAGCGATCACCGGCTGCCTATTGCTCGCGACTTATCTGCTGGTACTGCGATTTTCCGTTAAGTCCTGTATTATTGCAGTCGGGGCCATTCAGATTTTCGACACGCTGAAACAGGGGATATCTGCCGCCTATCCGATGGCGCTGCCGCTTTCCTTGCTAGCCGCGGTTCTCGTCGGTCTGGCGACATGGTTCTGGCACAGGCGCATTGAAAAAGGAGATGACCATGGCATACAACAACAATGACAGTTTCAGTCGCCGGGATTTTGCCCGGCTGCTGGCGGTGGGCAGCGCCTCATCGGTTTTCCCATGGATGGCCCTTGCCGAGATCGATCCCGTGCCCCTGGCACCGACACCGGCCTCCCCCGATGAGGCCTTCTGGGAATCGGTTCGCAAGCAGTTTCTCATGCCGAACGACGTGACTGTACTGTGCGCGGCCAATCTCTGCCCGACACCGGCGCCCGTCATCGAAGCGCTCCTCCAAACAACCCGAGATATCGACAGGGATCCAGGCGCCGAAAACCGCCGCAAGTGGGGCGTCGGTCGCGAAGAGACGCGAAAAATCCTCGCCGAGTTTCTCAGCGCTGCGCCTGAAGAGATCGTCATGACGCGCAATACCTCCGAGGGGAATAACATCGTCTCCAGCGGTCTCGATCTGAAGCCGGGAGACGAAGTTCTCCTCTTTGCCGACAATCATCCGAGCATCAACAGCGCGTTTCAGGAAAAGGCCAAACGGTTCGGCTTCACAACCAGGATGGTCGAACTTGTCGAGATGCACCCCGGACCCGAATACTATTGCGACGTTTTCAGGAAAGCGATTGGGCCCAACACAAAGCTCCTGGCCGTTACGCATGTCACCGGCGCGATCGGCGACCTTTTTCCGGTGAAGGAGATCTGCCGCATTGCGCGGGAGCGGGGCGTCCTCACCCTCGTGGACGGTGCGCAATCCTTCGGCGTGCTGAACATCGACCTTGCCGAAATGCAGCCCGATTTCTTCACCGGCAGCGCACACAAATGGCCCTGCGGACCCAAGGAGTTTGGTGTGCTCTACATCAATAAGCGGGCAGAATCGCGGATCTGGCCAAGCATCATCAGCTTGTATGGCGGATCCGTGGGGGCATCCAGGCGTTTTGAGGCGATGGGCCAACGCGACGAAGCCGGTTTCATCGCGTTGGGTGAGGCGCTCAAGCTCCAGAACAAGATCGGCCGGAAAGTGGTCGAGGCGCGTTCCCGCGAGCTGGCGCAGAGATTGATCGAGGGATTAAAGAAGATCGATGGCGCGAGGATCTGGACGCATCCGGCACCGGAGCGTTCCGCAGCCATTGTCACGTTCCTGCCGGGCAAGGCGGACCCGGCGAAGCTGGCCGCGGCGCTTTACGAAAAGGAACGTATCGTAACCAATGCGCGCGGCACAGGCGTGCGCGGCGGCATCCGGCTTTCCCCTCATTTCTACGTACTGCAAGAAGAGGTTGACCGGACCCTCGCCGCCATCAAGAAATATATGGCGGCCCCTCTTTCCTGAGGATTCCCAGTATCCGCTCGAGATTGATCCCCGCCTGTCTTCGGCGATCGACGCCCTCAAGAGCCTGGAGGTGAAGAAATAGGATCTCTCGCAATCATTCGGATTGGTAAGCAGGAGCTTCTTGCCGCCCGCAGGTTTGTTGGCTGCATAATGCGGATTAAAAAGTTTTGAGCCGGAGAATGAATATGTTGTCCCGAACGAGAAATGTTTCGGTGCGGGCGATCTCGAACCCAGCCTCAGCCGCCTCCCGGCGCATCTTTTCCGGAGATGTCGACTCTTGTGCGGGACCGCCCCTGTTTTTGTCAGGATCCGGATCGACGATTACGACCGGCGCTCCCGGCTTCAGGGAGGGGATGATATTTTTCAGCAGCGCGACGGGCCGGCTGAGGTGATGATACGTCAGGATCATGAAAACCATGTCCAGCGTGTCTTTCGGAAACAGTGGATCTTCCACTTTGCCCACAATAATCTCGACGTTCTTGATCCCATCCTGCCGGCAACGGTCCCGCAGATAGTTCAAGTCGGTCTCATTGATATCGTTGGCGTAGATCCTGCCCGTTGTTCCGACGCGCCGCGCCAGATGCACCGTGTAGCGGCCGCGGCCCGCGCCGACCTCGCCGATCACCATGCCGGGCTTGACGCCAATCGCGTCCATAACCTTGTCGGGAGGCTGTCCGGCGTTCGTACCTTGCTCCGAGGCTTCCGCCATGTGCGGATGCATTCCCGGTGGCATGAGGAACAACGATCCGAGAATCCCGCCAAGGAGGATCAGAATGAATACGCGCTTGCTCACTGGACACCTTCCTTTCTGCTGCATCTCGAGGTCTGATTCACCGGTCCTTTCTTCATCGAATATCTTCGCGTTCGTCCTCATTTCAGGTCGCGGGGGCGAAGCCGGAGGATCACCTCGGTGCTGACCCAATAAATGTCGCGGCAGGACGAATAAAACAGGTGCTTGCCGTCAGGCGAAAGCGCCGGGCAGAAGTTGGTGCCCGGGGTGTTGAAAGTGCGTGTTGACGACGTAGGCAACATCGTCCCGCCCCAGTTCCTGCTTGATTTTGGCTTTGGTCAGCTCAGCCAGAGTCGGGGACAGCCCGGTGTCGACCAGAATGAGGGATTTCGCCGTCGTGACGACCACGGTTGCCGCTTCGGGTGCATACCTGCCAGGACTGAATATCGTGACCCGGTCAGCTACCCTGTTCACGCGAAACGGCAGAGACGGCTGACCCGCTGTTGTCATGCAAAGAAACGCACAAACCAGAAGAACCGATGCAGAAATGCCTTTCATTTTCAACGCTCCGCCTCAACCGGCCCTGATGCGGATCGAGGATTGTGGATGATGAGCCATGGACATCTCTCATTAGGCTATACGAGTACCTAGGCAATCCGGTTCCCGCATGTCGCATCCACGCACTTGCCTGAGGGTTGCACCCCCTGGGCATTCGCCAAACCCGCATTTCTCACCAGATTTCTACTGCGGCGGCGGATCCGGGCATGTCTACTGCGTTGCGCTCGGTCGGTCTCGTCGAAGTACGGTCAAGTACGCCTGCGGAGACCTCCCGTCGCGCGCCTTGTAGCCATGCCCGTCTGCGCCGCCTCGCTACGAAACCTGGTGAGAAATGCGGGCTAATCCCGCCTCATTGACTTGGCCCTCGACCAGGATGTCCTCAGCTCTTGCACATTTCCGATAACATCCTGACGGTGGAGAGAAGGAGTTAATCAGCTTTCTGGGCTCGCGAGGGCTCGATGGTCAACCCAGTGCCGCCGGCGGGACAGAACTTCCTGCGTCATTTGATAAAATAGGCAAACCTGGCGGAGGTCAGCGTATTTATGGGATTTTCCTGTGCGCGGTCGTTGTCTTTTCGACAAACAGAAGCGCATCGTAGCCTTCCAGGATCTTCATGTCCATCAGGTAGGAAGCTGCACTGGCGTCGCTGAATCCAGCCCCGATGGGGCGGGTCAGGTGAGGGGCATTGAGCCACTCGGCCACCGGACCCGTGCGCGGCGCCAGGCGAAGGTCGATGGCCAGCATCGGTATGCCTGTGTCGGCCAACGTTGCGTCAAGGCTCCCGGGAGGAGCGGGCGGAACCGTAAACGCGCGCAAAGCCATGGTGCCGGTTCCTCCCTGCGCCGGCTTGCTCATATCCATGGCCTGGAATGAACCCTGATTGAATGCAAAACCGAATACGACTGGAGAATTCACGCCTCCCCCCAAGCTCCGCGGCGCTCCGTACTTGCCGTTCACGAACGGGTAACAGATGATTCCTCCGCCCGCGATGCCCGTGATGTCTGTAATGTGATATTTACTAAAAAACTGCGGGGGTAAGATCCGTCCGAAGGGAACGAAAATTTCGGGGCAGTCGATAAAATTCGCTTGCCAATACACCCGATTTCGTTAAGAATTGGGCAATCTGAAGAAACGCTAAATTACTTGGATCAGAGGATCCGACGGAGGCGATCACCCACGTCGCGAGCTTGGTGTATGGCGCACCAGGCAGAAGGACGCGCAAGCGGGTTCCCGTCGTATCCCGGCGTTGGAGGGTTATTTATACTCGCGGCCATCCCTGAGCGCGGATTCGACACAACATCCGGTTACAGGAGATGTCCCTGTGGGAAAACAGGACACGTCGTGGGCTTTTTGCAAGTCTCAGGCTGCTTTTGCAGCTGCAGAAGCTGCTGTGGCGGCTGGGGGCGCTCCAATCCCAGCCTCTGGCGTATGCAACGAATTGCACATTTTTTTCTCAGGGGGGTTTGAATGTTCAAGGCTCGTTTTATAGTTTTCGTTTTGATTGCCTTCCTGATCGCGGTCCCGATGTCGTTCAGTCAGGGCGGCGAAAAGGGGCAGATTCAGGGAACGGTTACTGATAGATCGGGGGCCGTTGTCCCTGGTGTGACCATAACCATCAAGAACGCAGCGACAGGGTTCGAATCGGTTGTGGTTTCGGAAGGCAGTGGGGCATTCCGCTTCCCGGGCCTGGTACCCGGGACCTATTCCTTCAAAGCCGAGCTGACCGGCTTTAGCGCCTATGAAGTAAAAAGCGTGATCGTAAACGTGGGCCGGACGACGGATGTCAACGTAGTGCTTCAGCCGGCGGGCACTCAGACGACCGTGATAGTCTCTGAAATCGCACCACTCGTTGAGACTACCAAGACAGACGTTGGCGGCGTCATTGAAAGCCGCGAAGTCGCCAATCTGCCGCTCAATTCCCGGAACTTTTCCGCTCTGGCAATGCTGCTTCCGGGCGCACGGCCGGTGACGTCCTGGGATCCCACCAAGACCCGCATTGGCGCGATTTCGGTAGGCGGCGCCGGCGGCCGCAACATGGAAACCACCGTGGATGGCATCGAAAACAAAGACAACTCGGTCGGCGGATGGGTGCAGAACGTCTCGCTGGATGGAGTGCAGGAATTCGCGCTAAAAACCCAGCGGTTCTCCGCAGCCGACGGCCGGTCTCAGGGCGGCCTGCTCTCGATCGTGACCAAGTCCGGATCGAACAACTTCCATGGCAGCTGGTTCACATTCAACCGCGACAAGATCTTCAATGCCAACGACTATTGGTCCAAGAAGAGCGGCAAGGATAAGCCGCCGTTCCGGCGCTGGCAGTATGGCGGTTCCATTGGCGGTCCGATCAAGAAGGAAAAAGCCTTCTTCTTCTTCATCATTGAGCGCATGCAGGAAAGCCAATTCACCATCATTCCCTCAACGACGGTCGCCGAGCTGCAGGCGCTGGTTGACAACAAAATCAGTATTTACGGCGCCACTCCGAAACCGTCCGCGCAGCTCCCGCAGCCCTACACGCGCACCATGTGGACGGCGCGCATCGACTGGATGGTCAATTCCAGGAACAACGTCTACATGTCCTGGAATAACAGCAAGGATCGCAACGAGAACGACCAAGGGCCCACGGATCTCACGAGCGTCAACTTCAATAGTAACCGAAACTACATTTTTTCGATGGTGTGGAACTCGATCCTGACTCCCAGGATCATGAACCAGTTTGTGTGGGGCTCCTCTTATTGGAACAACCTGATCGATACCGAAAACTACGCGCCTGCGACGGTATCGTTCGCCAATGTGGGCTATGGCACAAACGGGAACGTGCCGCAGCAGACATTCCAGAAGAAGTGGCAGTTCAAAGACTCCGTCATCTGGAATCGGGGGAGTCATGGGTTCAGATTTGGAGTCGATTTGATCGTTGAGCCGTTGCTGGGCGGGTTCTTCGGATACACACCAGTACCGGCGATCACTTTCTTCGATAATCCGACCACCATCCTGACGAATAAAACCAAGTATCCCCTGGGATTCGAAACTCCGGGAATTGTGCAGGGTATCTCGGAATCCAGTCCACTTGTTGACTCCCGTTTCACTTTTCCGAACACTGTCAAATTCTTTGGCTGGTATTTCCAGGATGACTGGAGAGTCAATCGCAACCTGACCCTCAACCTTGGCCTACGCTACGATGCCGATCTGGGTCTCGTCGGGGCCGGTGGCATCCTGGCCAACGACCGGTCGCTCCTCCTTGTCTCCCAGATCAACCACCCGCTCACGAATCCCTTCAAGGGGAGACTGCCGCAGGACGACATGAACAACTTCGCTCCGCGCGTCGGCTTTGCCTACGACCCCGCGGGCGACGGCAAAACCGTAATCCGCGGTGGCTACGGGATGTACTATGACCAGTTGTTCAACAACATCAACCTGTTCGCGGTGCAGCAGAGCAACCCGACCGTTTTTGGAACCATCGTTTCTTTGGCTAACACCGCCATCGGGAAGGGCGACATGCCGACTTGGGTTGTTAATGTAACCCCGCTCCCGCCCATTCCAAGCAAGGGTTTGACGAATCTCCCAGCCGGCGCCACGGGCCGCCTGGTTGACCCGGACTATGTAAGCCCATTGTCACAGCAGTTCAACATCGGGTTCTCGCGGCAATTCGGCAAGGACTTTGTATTGGAAGGGGACTTCACCCACTCGCTCAATATCCATGAAAACCGCACCATAGCGCTCAACTACAGAATCGTGAATCCGGATGGATCGAACCCGCGTATCCTGGCGAGCGCCTTCACCGCGGCCGGCCTGGCATCCAACCAGCTGGCGGGCGTCAACAACGCGGCTTCGGTAAACCGTTCGAGTTATGACGGTCTTAACATCGGAGTGCGCAAGCGCCTGTCGCACCGCCTCACCTTCCAGACTTCCTATACGCTTTCGAAAGCGCGCGGGTATGGCGGTCTGACCGGCGAGTTCGGCGGCTCGGCCCTGAATCAGACGAATTACCTGGCCCCGAACGACTATGTGCCCACCGTCCGTGACGAGCGGCATCGTTTCGTCTGGTCCGGGGTGTTTGACATTCCTTACGGATTCCAGGTTGCTCCGATCCTGCAGTTGGCCTCGTCCAGGCCCTATACGCTGACGGCCGGCGCCGATGCCAACAAGGATGGGACTAACAATGATCTCTGCACTCCCGGAGCAGTTGCTCCCAATGGCCGGACTTGCCCGCAGGGAGTGACCAGGAATGGGCAGCACGGCGGGTATGACCAGGACGGCAAGTGGCAATCGGGCCGGTTCTTCATCATGGATCTGCGCGTCACAAAGTTTTTTAGCATGGCGAAAGTCCGTGAGGGCATGAACCTGGGGTTCTACTTCGAGACGTTCAACATCACAAACCGGACAAACTTCGGGAGGAACTTCACAGGAAACGTCCTCTCGACCACGTTCATGTCCACCGCGGGACCGGCGACTGGGACTTACGGGCTCGACGCCTCGTCTCCATTCCAGGCCCAGCTGGGCATCCGCTTCATCTTCTAGCGGAATTGCGGTACTATGCTCATAAGGGGGTGGCGCGGGGGAACAGGCCCCCGCGCCTCTCTTTTCTCGGAGCAGGCTCTGATGCCGTGTAGCGCTCTTCGAGGACGGCACCGGCAAGATTGAGCGCTCCGAAGCGCGGGTCAGTGCGGAGATTTCCGATGTTTTTCCGATCCACCACTTCCATGGCCATTTTCGTCTCACTCCTTCTCTCTGCAGCCGCACAGCAGAAGCCGGCCCCGGCCGAAAAGGTGACGGAGTGGCTTCAGACTGAGGTTCAGTACTTCATCACCGAGCAAGAGCGCCAGGCGTACAAGCGCCTCACGACCGAAGAGGAACGGGAGCGCTTCATGGAAGATTTCTGGCGACGGCGCGACGCAGGAATGGGTGGGCCGGGCGCATTCCGTGAAGAGGTCGCGCGGCGCGTGGCATACGCCAATGAGTACTTTCATGCCGGAATGCCGGGATGGAAAAGCGATCGCGGGCGCATCTATATCCTTTACGGCCCGCCGAACCGCCGCGACGCGCGCCCCATGGGAGGCCGCTATACGAAGCCGGCCAACATGGGCGGCGATACCATCACCACCTACCCCTTTGAGACCTGGGAATACGATTCTATCCCGGGCATCGGGCAAGACATAACGATCGAGTTTGTTGATCGCTCCGGGACGGGTCTCTACGTCCTCGAAACGGACACCAATAAGAAGGACGTATTTTACTGGGCTCGCGGTGAGCAGCCGCTGCAGCGCGTGACCCCGCGTGCCAAGGAGATGCCGTTCGAACGCCTCACCGTGTGGTCCAAGCTGCAGGCCCCGCCGGTTCTCCAATTTCCGCACTTAAAACAGGATGTCCGGGTAAAGGTCACCTATGACACGCTCTCCTTCGAATCGAGCACTGCCTTTGTCCGGATGTCCCCGGATCTGTACGCGGTTCCCCTTACCGTGACCGTTCCCAACGACCAGCTCATGTATTTGGGACTGGGAGGTTTCTACGAATCGGAGATCCAGATGTACGCCGCCATTTCGAATCTCAGCGGGGAGATTGTGTATCAGCTCGACGACAGCTTCAAATCATTGTCCGGGAATTCCACGCTGCCGGATCTCTTGAAGCGACGCACATATCACCAGGTGGTTATCCCGCTGCCGGCCGGGCGGTACAAGCTGGTTCTGCTGGTCAAGAATGTGAATTCCGGAAGGATGGGCACCCAGGAGTCGAGTTTTTGGATTCCGCCCTATGTAGAGGGAGCGCTCAATACCAGTTCGTTGATCTGCGCGGATATCATCCAGCCGGCCCCCGAAAAAAGCCGTGGCGAAGAGTTCGTTCTTGGGCCGCTGAAGGTGGTTCCCAACCTGAAGGCAGCCTATCCGCGCAAATACAGCCTCGGACTTTATCTGGAAGTGTATGATCTCGATCTGGACACCACGACGGGCAAACCGAACGTGGAGACTTCCTATCTGCTGGAAGCTCCGGACGGCACCAGGGTCCCGGTCGGCCCGGAATTGGAGCATCAGTTCCCGGAGGGCCACAGCATCGCCATCAGCAAAGCCATCCCGCTCTCCGGCCTGGCGCCGGGAAAATACCGGGTTGCGGTGCGCATCACCGACACGATCAGCAATCGCATCTGCACATTGGAACGCCAGATCGAAATCCTGTGACAGTACACTATTCAGGGATCGGAAGGCTAACAGCCGAATCCGGTAAGAGCAACAATTTCAATCCGGACCAAATATATGGTAACGACAGCTCAGCGGCAAGGCGGACTACACGGGAAAAGGGAAGATCACCGTCAATATGCTGGATCTCTGGCTTTCAGAGCGGGTCAAGGAACTGACCGGCGGCAGGCACCCCCCCCCCACGACGAGCAAACCGGAAACCGTGCCGGACTTCCCCTGGCCATCAAACGATAAGCAAGCAAGCCGCTTCTCACCGTTTATTCAACGGTAGTTGAAAAAGAGGTCGTCGGCGTCGGCCACGACCTCGGAATTTGGCAGCTCTTCCGCAAGCCGCGCTGCCGCGGCTTGCTTGCGCTTTGCGGAACCCTCTTTCCCCTGCGGCCCGCGCTTTCCGGCAGCCTGCCTGTCTGGCCGCTTCCGCTTCCTCTTTTGCGTAGGGCCGGAAACCGATTCTGCGACATTTTTCATCATCAGCATTTTCCGTCAGTTGTTCCCGGTAATCGGAATAACATAAACATAGATGCGCATAAAATGCCATATCGGGCAATATCGGGTTGCTGTAAAATGCCCTTTGCATGCGACTCTGCATGCGAAAAGCCTGGCTATGGAGAATCGCGTGCCTGATGCCGACAGCCGCCGCTGCGGCTCCGATGTTCCTGCCCTCCCGCCCTTGGTCTCCCTGGCTCTGATCCTGCTGCTGGCTTCGGTCCTGCTGTGGGTGCCGCGCCCGGCGGCGACCACGGCGCAGAGCTGGCGCCTGCTGGTGATCTTCGTGTGCACGATCGCGGCCATGATGCTGCGGCCGATGCCGACAGGGGCCGTGGTGTTGACCGGGCTGGTAGTGGCGGTGCTCGCCAAGGTCTTTACCATCTCCCAGGCGCTTTCCGCCTATGCCAGCGGCACGGTCTGGCTGGTCATTACCGCATTTTTCATCGCGCGCGTCCTTATCCGCACCGGGCTCGCAAGGCGCATTGCGCTGCTCTTTGTGAGCCTGATCGGCCACACATCCCTTGGCTTGGGGTACTCGATGGTGCTGTCGGATCTGGTGCTCGGCAGCATCATACCCTCGAACGGCGCAAGAGTCGGCGGCGCTCTTTTTCCCATCACGCGGACGGTGGCCACCATCTACGATTCACTGCCGGGACGCACGGCCGCGCTTCTCGGATCCTACCTCATGCTCGTGCTCTACCAGGGAGACGTCATTGTCTGTGCAATGTTTCTGACCGGCCAGGCAGGCAATCCGATTGGAGCGCGCCTGGCGGAACAGGTTGCCCATGTGCCGATGACCTGGTCCAGCTGGCTTTATGCCGCCTCGGTGCCCGGGCTGGCGGCCCTCGCCCTGGCGCCCTGGATCATCTATCTTCTCCATCCCCCGGAGATCAAACACACGCCCCGCGCTGCGGAGATGGCGCGCCAGGAGCTGCGAAAGATGGGGCGCGTGGGCAGGGACGAGATGGTCGCCGCGGGCGTCTTTGTTCTGGTTTGCGGCCTGTGGGCCACTTCATCCTTGCATGGAATTGAGACCACAACGATAGCGCTCCTCGGAGTGGCGGCGCTGCTGTTGACCGGCACTCTTTCGTGGACGGATGCGATGCAGGAGCACGTAGGTTGGGACACGTTCGTCTGGTATGGAGGCATGATCCGGCTGGGGGAAGGCCTCTATGAATTCGGACTGACGGGCGCACTGGCGACGTGGGTCTCGGGCGCCCTGTCAGGATGGTCCTGGCCTGTGCTGACGGTGGTCGTAATTTTGGTCTATTTCTTTATCCATTACGGGATCGCGAGCATCACCACTCATTTTGTTTCTCTGTACCCGCCGTTTCTGAGTGTGCTGCTGGCGGCCGGCGCCCCGGCGCCTCTGGTAGCCTACGCCATGGCATTCTTCACCAACCTATCCGCTTCCCTCACCCATTACGGCACTACGCCGGCGCCGATCATTTTTGCCGCCGGTTATGTGTCCCATGGAACCTGGTGGCGGCTCGGTCTTATCCTGGCGTTTGCCAATCTCACGGTCTGGACGCTGATCGGATTGCTGTGGTGGAAGTATGTCGGCTTGTGGTAGGTGCAGGTTTCCTGGCGACGCAGAACAGGGATGTGCCGAATGGCAGCGCACCGGACAGCGCCCAGTCGATGCGCATGCTGCGATAGAGCAATCGGTTCATCCAGGCGCTCGGCATTTTCAAATCTCCGGCCGTGTCCCTCCTGCCTGCATTGAAAAGTTTCTTCGCAAGCCTATAGGAGAGCGCGGGCACAAACAGGAGGCTGTTCCAATACCGCGCCTGCAGCAGTTCGAATCCCGAGTTCCTGACCATCTCCACCAATTCCGGCCTGCAATAACGTTTCCTGGTTTTTACCGCCCTGTCATGGTCTGAGCGCAGGATATCCATGGCCGCCGTGTTGAGAAACAGGCATCCCCCCGGCTTTAAAACCCTGCAGCTCTCCTGTAGTACCAGGTGTGCGCGTCCGGGATCGACGGCATACAGTACATCGGTCAAATTCACGATGTCGAAAATTCCGGTCTGGAAGGGCAGGTTGCACACATCGCCCGCGGCAAGATCCGTCAGACCGCGTTTTCGGCAATAGGAAAGCGCGATCGGGCTGAAATCCACACCTGCAACCCTGCCGTGCTTTTCATAGAAGAGAAGGTTCCTGCCGGTTCCGCAGCCCGCGTCAAGGATGCGCGGATCCGCGGTTTTCCGGACATGCTTCCCGATGCTTTCCTCGAGTATCTTCCTCAGGTTGAGGAACCACCAATGCCCGTCCTCCGCGGCAAAGGTTTCCCGGTACATCCTTTCTTCCATGAAGACTCCATCGCGGCAACTGCCGCCCTGCACGGGGCGCGGGCATCCCGCCCAATGCCAATAGTTTTTGACGCATGGCACCGAAAGCGCGTTTGGAGTGCGGCGACTCGTCGCCGCTTTCAACAGCCGGATGCTGCCCCACACCGGCAGCTTGCTGCCGTGATTGCCTTGGCTCGCCTGAAACCAATCATTCGTCTCTCCTGAAAACGGCAGCAAGCTGCCGTTGTGCGGCCAGAACACGCTTTCCAGAGCGGCGACCAGTCGCCGCACTCCAAACGCACCCTGCAGGCGTTGAATCAGTCCGATTGGAGCATAAACTATGCGACATTGGGCGTCCCGCCCGCCGCTGCAAAGCCGGGCGTCCGGTGTTACCTGCGGATCGGGCGGCCGGGCAGGGCGCCGGTGTGGGCGCCGTTGTCGATGACGACCTGGCCGTTCACGAGCACGTAGGGAATCCCCTTCGGGTATTGGTGCGGCTCCTGGTAGGTCGCCATGTCTTCGATTTTATTGTAGTCGAAGATGACAATATCCGCGAAATTCCCGGGCTGAAGCACGCCGCGTCCCTCAATGTGCAGTTTGCCGGCCGGGAGCGAGCTCATCCGCCGGATCGCATTTTCGAGCGTGAGCACCTTGGACTCGCGCACGTAGCGCGCGATGATGCGCGGGAAATTCCCGTACTGGCGGGGATGGCCCTTGCCCTGGTCCGTTTCGATGCTCCCGGACCCGGCGTCCGAGCCGACGCTCACCCACGGGTATTGCATCGCTGTCCGGACGTCCTCTTCGCACATCATGAAATACAGCGCGGAGATTCTGTTGGGGAAAGACGCCACCAGGTCGAGGACGGTATCTTCAGGGGACTTCTTCTGCGCTTTGGCGATGTCGGCGATATTCCTCCCTTCCAAGCGCTTGTCACCGCCTTCCGGCATCGATGCAATCACGATATTTTTCCAGCTGCCGGTTGCCTCGACGATATTCCACCAACCCGGCGACCCTTGCTTCATCTCCCGCTTGATCCGTTTGCGGATTTCCGGATCCTTGAGCCGCTTGTTCCTTTCCTGGGGTCCTCCTTCGGCAGCCCACGACGGAATGCATGCTTCGAGCCCGGTGCCGCCGGCCGTGTAGGCGTATTGATCGGCGGTGATCTCGATACCTCGGTCGCGGGCCGCCATGACGAGTTCATTAATTTTCGGCATGGTTTTCTTCCAGTACTGCTTGTGGGCGACCTTGAGGTGGTAGATTTCCACCGGGAGGCCCGCCTTTTCGCCGACCTCGATGGCCTCCCCGATTGCCCCGAGTACGCCGGCGCCCTCGTCCCGCACGTGGGTGGCGTAGATGCCGCCATAGCGTGCAGCCACTTTGGCCAGTTCGATCAGCTCGGGAGTTTTCGCATAGCTCCCCGGCGGGTAGATCAGGGCGGTGGTCATCCCGAGCGCGCCGCGCTGCATCGCGGCCTCGATCACCGATTTCATCTTCTCGAGTTCTTCGGGATTGGGATCCCGATTCGCGGCTCCGAGCACTGCCTGGCGGGCCTGGGCGGCGCTCACGAAGGTACCGAAGTTGATGCTGATTCCTTGTTGGGAGAGCAGATCAAAGTATTTGTCCAGCTGATCCGCGGAACCCGGAGTGCCTCCTTCGCCGGCGATCGCGGTGGTCACTCCCTGGCGAACCTTGCTCTGAGCTTTGCCATCCCGGCGCAGGGCGCCCCCCGACTGGTCCATGATGTCGATGAATCCGGGAGCGACGTACAGACTCCTGGCGTCAATGACCCGCTTCGCGGTCGCCTCCAAGCGTCCGATACGCACGATGCGGTCGCCGATGATGCCGACGTCTGCTGCAAACCAGGGATTGGCGGCGCCGTCGAGCACCCGGCCCCCCTTGATCAAAATGTCGTAGGTCGGCTGAGGAGCGGCAATGAGAAGCGGCGCCAGGAGAATAACCGATGCCCACCGCAAATTTCTTCGGATCATGGGATCCCTCCCTCGGGCATGTCTGCGGCACCATCCTGAAAATTGACTCGATGCCCGCCGCAAGACCTGCCGGAAATCGAAATCGGTTCGGGCTGCGTGATTGAATAGCGTGCAGAATGTTAGCGGAATCGACAATCGAGAGGAAAGAAATTATGGAGAATTCCGCAAACACGCCACTTTTTCCCGAATCCCATAGTTTCATGGACATCAGGAGAGGGGCCATGACGTTGCTCAAGGTGGCGGCAGAAAAGCCCGAAGTCGTTGCCGAATCATTGAGCTCCTATCGAATATGCAAATCTGGTTCGCAGTTGGCGAAAAGGGCGCGCCGGTCGAGTCGCAGCGGGTAAAGGCTGCCGTTGTCGCGCCCCGGGGAAACAAGTATAATCCCGCGCGATATGACGCCACGCGTGCGGAGCGGCGCAGGTCGCCGCCCAAGATCTCTTATCAGGCGCATCCTGGTGCGCGCACTCCAGGGCTTTGCGCTTCTCCTGATCGCCTCGATTCTGGGGACGCTTGCCTTGCGCTGGATTCCTTTGCCCACTACGGCTGTCATGCTGGAGCGCCGGGTGGAGGCCTGGCGGAACCATCGCGTTTACCAGCTGGACTACCGGTGGGTGTCCTGGGCGCGCATCTCGCCCGAGGCAGCGCTTGCCGTGATCGCCGCGGAGGATCAGAACTTTGCGGTGCATCGCGGCTTCGATTTCGAATCCATTCAGAAGGCGCTCGACGCGCATGAGCGCGGACAGCGCCTGCGCGGCGCGAGCACCATCTCCCAGCAGGTTGCCAGAAATGTTTTCCTATGGTCGGGCCGCGGCTTCATCCGCAAGGGACTCGAGGCTTACTTCACGGTCGTGATCGAGTTGACCTGGTCCAAGCGCCGCATCCTCGAGGTTTACCTGAACATCGCCGAGCTGGGGGAGGGGGTGTTCGGTGTCGAAGCGGCCAGCCGGCGTTACTTCCGCAAGCCTGCGGCGCAGCTGGGACCTGAGGAGGCCGCGCTCCTGGCGGCCGTCCTGCCGAATCCGTTGCACCTGAAAGCCGACCGGCCGTCCGCGTACGTCGAGGAGCGTCGCGCCTGGATTCTCCGGCAAATGGCCCAGTTAGGCGGCCCTGCCGTTGTCAAGCGCTTTTAACCCGCATTTCTCACCAGGCTTCGTAGCGAGGCGGCGCAGACGGGCACGGCTACAAGGTGCGCGACGGGAGGTCTCCGCAGGCGTACTTGACAGCACGTCGAGGAGACCGACCGAGCGCAACGCAGTAGACATGCCCGGATCCGCCGCAGTAGAAGCCTGGTGAGAAATGCGGGTTAGCAACACCCGAGGTGGATAAGATGCGCCGGGCAGCGGCAACCGCTGGAGCCGAAGCGAGGCGCCACGATGCGCGCGCCCTCCTGCCGCAGCAGTTTCAGGTTGGTCTCACACTCGAGCCGGTCCCGGGTGGGGATTACGATCACGTCTTCGATCGAGGCGTGGCGCAGAAGGTAGTCGATGTGCCAGTGCAGGCGCTTTTCTTTGCGCCGGTGGCGCGCAATGCGGCGCTCCAGACCGCTCAGGGCGCTTCCTGTATATACATACCTGCCTGCCGGAAAGCGGAATCTTCCCAGCCGGCCGATTGTCAGCCGGACCGGCTTGGGAAGGTGCAAATGCAGCTGATAAATGCCGGATTCGTCTCCTGCGGCTGCAACCATGCGTCCTCAGCCCTGGGGCGCGTCGGTTTTGTTGTCGGCTGCGGAGCATTTGCAGTAGGCGGATCCCATGGCGCAGAGCTGGTCGAGCGTGACGGCAAAGAGCTCAAAGAGCTGCTTGAGCCGGTCCAGATCCTGAATTGCGCCGCTGGCCTGAAAACGCACTTCATCTGTGCTTTCTCCCGCGGATCCGCCTTCGTCGCTGATGATCTCGAAACGGACGTTCGGCTGCTCCGAAAGCAGTTGCCGGATCTTCTCGTTGGAAAAGAGCCGGCGCAGCAACTCCTTGTTGTTCCCTTTGATAATAAAGCTGCTGTCGAACTCGGGAAAACCCACTTCGACATCCTGCATGCCCATCAGCTTGCCGAGCTCCGAAAAAACGCCGGAGCGGTATACCAGAAAGTTGAAGCCATCCTGATTGACAAACGGCGCCCGGATGCGCGTGGTGGCGCGTTTCGTTCCTCCCGAGGGAACCTCGTGCGTGTCCAGGGTTACGGTCCATTCGCCGATTTGGGCCTGGACTTTGTCCCCTTGCCAGAAGCCTCCTTCTACGTAGCGGGCGCCGATCTCACCCGAGAGTTGCCGCCAGATGTCCTCTTTGCTGGGTCCGAAAACCTCCCGATAGATGCCCATTGCCTCGCTCCCAATTCTGAAAATTCGCGTTTGCTAATCATGGATTTTAGTCCCGGAAGGGCAAGGTTGCCTATGAAATTCCCGAGTTTCGGCGCCGGAACCTGTGAAATGCGGCCGGTGAGTCGAGGTGCTGCGTGCGCACTGGTTTACCGCAACCTTTCCGGGGTGCGGCGACCGGTCCTGCTTCTTACACGCAATTGTGTCGTAGCAGACAACGCTTGGTAACCTGCTGCGCCTTCCTGGAGTGCGGGCGACTGGTCGCTGCTTGCGGCCATCGGTCTGCCGCGGCACAGGGCGGCTTGCCGCCCTTTGTTCTCGAGACGCCTGGGAATGCGGCTGGAGCCCGGCTCGTGGAATTCCAGGCAGCAAGCTGCCTGGTCATGCCAGCAGGACGATCTCCAGAGCGGCGACCAGTCGCCGCACTCCAGAAGGGCTGGAGGCCACGCTGCGGATGAAGTGCTGCGCATGGAAGCGGGCTCCCATGCGGATGGGAGCATGCTCCCGGCCTCAATCAGTGAATGAACTCCCTTCATTAGGAATTTGCTTTTCTAAGACCCGGAAATGTGTCCGCGATCACCGAATTTTCGTGACGATTCCCGCAAAATGATGGCCTGCCGATTGGAATCTGGGATCAGCAAGGGTCGCAGGCGGCGGGCTCTTTATGCATTCACCCTGGCGAAAAACGGAAGTGACCGAGCACCCCGTGTGCTGCCGGCCAAAGTTACGGCAGCCGGCAGCGCGCCTGCTCCTTGCGGTCCTGGCGTTTCTGGCGCTTCTTCCCTCGGCTCTGCTGAGCGCTCCGCGCTGGGTCAAACTGCAGTCGCCTCACTTCGAGCTGTTCACCGGTGCGGAGACGAAAGAGGCGTGCCGGCTGCTTGTCCAGCTCGAGAATGCGCGCACTTATTTCATCCGCTCCATGGACGCCCCGCTGCCGGCGGCGCCTTTGCGCGTTGTCAGTTTCGGTTCGGATGAAGAATTCGATTCTTTCCGCTCCAGCGCGTTTGCGGCCGGCCTGTATGTCGGAACGCCGGGCGGCGACTACATCGTGTTGAAGGATGCCACCGCCGCTTACCTGCCGATGGCCATTCACGAATACAGCCATCATGTGATGCGCTATTCGGGAGTGCGCGCGCCTCTGTGGTGGCAGGAGGGTGTCGCCGAGGTTTTTTCAACGATCAATTTCATGAGCGACCGGGTCGAGGTAGGGGCGGTCCCTTCGGGCCGGTACGACTCGCTGAAAGGGCAGGAGTGGATCAAGGTCTCCACACTCCTCGGGATCGACCGGCTTTCCGCCCCGATGCAGGACCGCAGGCATGCGGAACTGGTTTATGCCGAGAGCTGGGCGCTGGTCCACATGCTGCTGCTCTCGGACGAGTACGGAAATCGACGTGACGGCCTCATGAAGCGCATCGCTGCAGGCGCGGGTGCGGTGGAGACTTTTCGCGATCTCTATGGCAAGACGCCGGACCAGGTGCAAGCAGATCTCGAATCCTATGTGAAGCAGAATCAGTTCGGGCTCATCCATTCCCCTGTGGAGGTGGAGTCACCCGCGCCGGCGCTCCATGCCACGGAGGCAACTGCATTCGAATTGCAGCTGGCTCTCGCCAACATTTCTCTGGGAGTGAACAGGCGGGAACAGGCCGTCCGGATATTGACCTCCTTGAGCCGTCAATATCCCGACCGGTGGGAAGTCGACGAAGCCCTGGCATACCTGTCCTGGTACGCCGCCGATCGCGATGGCGCCCGCAGCTATTTCGGGCGCGCGGTGGAAAAGGGAATGGCCAACGCGAAGGCATATGTCCATTATGCCGGCCTGCTGGGAGAGGTGCACGCGGCGAATTCGACTTTGATTCCCCTGGTGACGAAGGCGCTCGAACTGGAGCCGGAAAATCACCAGGCAAGCCTGAAGCTGGCTTCCCTCTACCTGCGCGACCGCCGCTATCAGGAGGTGATTTCAGTGGTTGGCCAGATTGCCGGCATCCGGCCGGATGAAGCATTCCAGGCTCATCTGCTGCAGGGTTATGCGCACCTGGGCCTGGGGGAAATCGAACCGGCCAGAAACGCGGTCGGCGCCGCTCAACCGTCTGCCCGCACGGAGGCGGAATCGGCTGAACTGGAACGCCTGTCCCGCTCCGTCAGCGCGCGCGAACCTGCGTCCCAGCAGATCGCGCCCGTTTCGGAAACTGCGCAACCGGCAAATCCCGCGCGCATCGAACCTTCCTCGAGTCCTGTGCGCATGAAAGGCGTCTAGGCCGCTCCCTGCACTCATCTCCACTGCAAAGAAACAATCCGGTAAGCGTCTGCCCCGTTCTGGAGTGCGGCGACTGGTCGCCGCTTTTCAATCCGATCTGCTGCCGCATCGGGGAGCTTGCCGCCTGGAATTCCACGACCCACATCCTTGCCGTGCCCAGACCATGTGCACGGCAAGAGGCGGCAAGCCGCCGGTTGGAGTTGCACTCGCCGCACTCCAAACGGATTTCTACTGTCTCCTGTCTCCCGTCTCCTGTCTGCTGAAGCTTCCAAGCGTATCCAGGTAATACTCCGGCACGCCGATATCGTATCTTTGACCTTCGACGATCATGCCCAGGAAGCCATGTTCGCGGCGCAGGCGTTCCAGCGCGGAAGTGAGTTGGAACTCGCCGCGTTCGCGCATGTTGTTTTTGATGTGCTCTTCGAGATAGCCAAAGATCTCCGGCGTGATGATGTACTGGCCGAACAGGGTAAGATACTCATCTTCCGGCATGCCGGCGATGCGCAGGTTGTTGCGCGCATATTCGACCTCGGGCTTTTCCGAAAAGCCCGTGATGTTCAGGATGCGGTTTCCGTCCTGCCAGACCCCGGCCACCGCACCGAAGTTTCCCAGCATGGCTTCCGGCGTGCGTCGCAGTCCAACGATGCTTTTCCCGTGCAGCTGGAAGGCGTTGATCAGCTGCTGCGCGCAGGAGCAGTCGGTCTGCGAACGGTACAGGTGATCGCCCAGCATCAGCAGGAACGGTTCATTGTCGACTTTATCCCGCACGCAATAGACGGCATGACCGAAGCCGTCCTGTATGGGTTGGATGGTAAAGGTGATGCGGCGGCCGACCTCGAGAATGCGGCGCGAGTACTCCTGGAAATGGCGCGGGAGCTTGTTGTAGTTCTCGATGGCGAGTTGCATGTTGAAAAAGTCGTGAAAGAACGGCAGGTCGCTTTCCTGGACGATAATGACGACTTCCTCCACCCCCGCGCCCAGCGCTTCCTCGACCAGATAGAGAATCGCCGGCCGGGCAATGCCGTCCGGGCCCACCACGGGAAAGAGTTCCTTCTTGGTTGCCTTGGAAGCGGGGAACAGGCGTGTGCCGAAACCGGCGGCGGGGATGACGGCTTTGCGCACTCTCTGCCCGCAATGCAGGGTAAGCGGCAGGCAGTTCATGCCGAGGTCGCGCCGCAGGATCTCCATCACCTCCTGCTGGTCCGCGGCGCTGCGCGCGATGAACTGAGCGGTCCCGTCCCCCTGCGAACCGACGCCTTTGCCGCCCAGGATGTGAGGCTGCAGGGGGGCGTAGCTCAGGATACGGTGCAGGACCGGCGCCGTCAGCTCCTCGGGGCAGGCGGGCGCGGCATAGCGGTCGAACAACGCCTGCGCCTCCGCCATCAACGCGCCCAGGCGTGCAGCGTCGGATTGAGACAGCGCCTCGACCGCCTCGCCGACGACGCGCCGGTTAATCGGGCCCAGCAATTCCTGGACGCCGCGCTCCAGCTCACCTTCGGCAAACGGAAAGGCGCGGTTGAGGCGCGTCAGGATTTCGACCGTGTCCTTGTGCGCCCCCAGGTCGACGAGCACCAGATGGATGTCCCTCTTGACGCTCAGTTCCGTGACATCGATACGGTCGCCGTCATAGGTCATCAGAACGGGGCGGTTGCCGAATGCGCATCCCTGATCCATGCGCCCGCAACGGGACGGCGTCGTGATCTCACCCTGGTAGGCCAGCTCCATTTCACCCCGCGTGGTCAGTTTGAGGTCGTAGACGCGGTTGAAAGCCCGGGCCGCCAGGACGCAAATGGCGGCGCTCGAAGACAGGCCCTTCTTCAATGGGAGGTCGGTTTGGTAGTTGTCGATAATCAGCCCGCGGACATGATAATGAGTCAATACCTGGTAGGCGACTCCGGCGATGTAGCTCCAGAAACCGCCTCCGCCCGCTTCCGCGAGCAGGGCCTGCGGATCCATGGCGATTTCATGTTTTGGAAGCTTGTCTCCCTGGGGAGTCGTTGCGGTGAGCACCAGCGCATTCGGGTGCGGTTCGACCTCCGCATAAATGCCCTGGTCGGTGCCGGCAATAATCGTATTGCCCTTTTCGAGTTTCGAATTAATGCGCCGGTGACCGCCGGCCCAATCCGAATGTTCGCCGAACAGGCAGACACGCCCCGGAACGAACAGTTTCATTGTGATCCTCCCAATGAAGTAGACAGGAGACAGTAGACAGTAGGAAAAGCAGGATGACCTCAGATTCTACTGTCTCCTGTATTCTGTCTACTGTCTCCTGTTTCTAATCCCATTCGTAGATGAGGCCGGCGCCGAAGCGCCAGCTATGCATGACGCCGCGGGCGTCTAAGCCGGGATGAAACTGGCTGGCCCAGAAGGCGGCTGTCCGGGGCAGGCCGTAGCGGGGCAGGCCGGAGATGGTGTCGCTGAAGCGCACATTGACGGCAAGGTGATCCTGGAAGAGAAATTTCACGCCGCCCCCCCAGTTGAAGGTGGGTTTCCAGGGATCGTTCAGGTGCATGCCCAAAGCAGAGGCTGCCGTTTTGGATTTTTTGTGGATATGGAACAGCGTTATGCCGGGGCCGGCAAAGACATAGGGCCGCAAGCGCTGGTTGCGGGCTCTGGGAAGATAGAGTATCTCGTAGGTCATCCTGTGGACGGCTTGGCCGGCCTGGAAAGTCGGGACCGCATCGGCGAGATTTTTAAAAGTCAGCGGCTGATTGGAAAAGCTGTATTCCACGTTCGCCGCCCAATGCCGGCCCAGGTTCTGCGCGATCCCGAAGCCCATTTCGGCCGCTTTGGCCAACCGCAGGCTTACTCCACGGGATGTCTGGCCGCTCACTCCCGTGACCGGCGTGGCAACGGTGCGCTCGCTTGCGGAAACGGCAGTGCCGAAAACCCCGAATTCCCATTCGCGGTGAACGGGACCTGAAACCTGGGCCTGCGCGGCAACGGGTATCCAGGCAATCACGATCAGCAACAGCAACAACCTTGTTCTCATATCTCCTCCAGGACAGGTGCATTGTCCACTTTCCCGACCAGATCTTCAACAGTTTCCATGGATGCAGCGTAGCCGGGCAAAACAATAGATGCGGGAAAATGCGAAAAAGACCATTTCAGGCAGGTCTTGGCACCTGCGGATTTAAGAAATCTTATCAATCAGGCCAATGATAATGATGTAGGATTAGGGGGTGATTTTCGGGTGGCACGATGTTATCCTGCAACGCCAAGAACACCCAAACTTTAACCATTTTGAGGCAAAGGTTTATGCGACGAATTTTCGGAATCGCCGCCCTTTCGGGCGTACTGCTGTTTACCATGGCGTGGACCCAGGCTGCGCCGCAGAAGAACAAAGCGCAAAAAGGCAAGACCCCCGCCGTGAGCGTTGGCAACGCGGATGCCATTCACCAGGAAGAATTGAAGGAGTACATCTATTTTCTGGCTTCCGACCTGCTGGAAGGGCGCAATGCGCCTTCTCGCGGCTACGATGTGGCGGCTCTTTACATTGCGAGCCACTTGAAAGACTGGGGTGTGAAGCCGGGCGGAAGCCAGACGGGGACGGACGGGCCGCTTCAACCCTATCTCATGCCCATTGAGCTCGTGAACAGCTCGCTCGACACGGCCGGGATGAAGCTATCCCTGGTCATGCCCGCGGGCCGCGGCGGCCGCGGCGGCGCAGGCGCTGCCGGCGGTGGCAGAGGCGGTGCTCCTCCCGCGGCGCCGGCCGGACCGAGGGATTTTGAGTATGCGAAACAATGGACGATCGGTGCGGGCGGCGGCGGTGGCCGCGGCGGTGGCGGCGGCACGACCGCTGCCGAAATCACCGGTGCCCAGCTCGTTTTTGTCGGAAACGGCTATGTCATCAACAAGACGAACACCAATCCCTATCAGGGCATCGATGTGCGCGGCAAGGTGATGATCGTTGCCGGCCAGCCTGCCGAGATGGTGCAGGCGATACAGGCCCAGCAGGCCGCTGCTGCGGCGGCTCGTGCAGGAGGCGCAGGAGCTCCTGCTGCCGGCGGGCGTGGCGGCGGGCGCGGCGGAGCGGCGAATCCGCTGGGCGTCGAAGGGACTGACTTTACCTCTCCCCAGACCTACGCCGCGAAAAACGGCGCTCTCGGCATTATCATAGTGCCGACTTTCCAGCAGCTGTCGGCCATGGCCGCTCCGGCTGCCGGCGGCGGGCGCGGCGCCGGACTCAACGGACCCGCTTTCCAGGTAGTCAAGTTCCAGGCGGCTCAGCAGGCTGCGGTTCCCACAATCACCGCCGGACTCGAATTCACCAATGCGCTCTTCCAGGGAGATGAGAAGCTCACTGCTGCCCAGGTGTTTGAAGGGGCCGCGGCCAATGCCAGGCTGGAATCCTTCGAACTCAATTCCGAAAAGAAACTGAGCCTGCGCATCGCCGTCAACACTCTTAAAGGCCACACGGAAAACGTAGTCGGTATCATCGAGGGGAGCGATCCGGTGCTCAAGAATGAATATGTCGTTTTCAGCGCCCACCTCGACCACGTTGGCTTGAGCGCGGCGGGTGCGCTGGGCGATTCGGTCAACAACGGCGCCGACGACGACGGATCGGGCAGCGCGGCTTTGATGGCGATGGCCCGCACTTTCGCAGAGGGTGCGGCTAAAGGTATGAAGCCCAAGCGCTCCCTGCTGTTCCTGTGGGTGACCGGCGAGGAGAAAGGACTCTGGGGATCGCGCTATTTCTGCCAGTTCCCGCCCATCGACATCACCAAGGTTGTCGCCGACCTCAACATGGATATGATAAGCCGCTCCAAGAAACCTGAATACAAAGATCCGCCGGCGTACAAACTCGCCGAACCGGGCGAAGTCTTTGTCGTCGGTCCCCATATAGGCAGCAGCGATCTCAATACGATGCTGGAGTCGGTCAATGCCGGCTATCTCAAAATGAAGCTCAACGACTTCTATGATGTGACCGCTCCGGACACCACCCACGACAACCTGCCGGAGGGCACAACACGAGGCCAGAGCATCTTCACGCGCAGCGACCATTACAATTTCGCGCGCATGGGGATTCCGGTCGCCTTTTTCACAACCGGGTTGCACATCGATTATCACCAGGTAACCGACAGCGCCGAGAAGATCGACTATCAGCAGTTCGAAACGATTACCAGGACGGTTGCCGCTCTCGGTTGGACCGTCGCCAATACGGCAACTCCGCCCAAGCTCAACGCGAAGGAGAAGCTGCCGGAAGCCCTGGTCACCGCCATGAATCAAGCCAAAGAGCAAGGCTGGGGCAAACAGACCCCGGTCCTGCCGCCAATTTCAGGAGGAAAATTCTAAGGGAAGTAACAAACCACGAAATACACGAAATGCACGAAAGTCGTTTTCGTGTGGCTTGTGTATTTCGTGGTTTTATTTTTTCATGGGTATGGTTGGAAAAAAACAGAGCAAAAACGCCACGGATTCCATGGATTCCACGGATTTCTCCGCATCACACCCACCGTTGCGTTATCTCCCCTTTTCTCGTCAGCTCCGGAATCCCGGGCAAAAGCAGGGAGAGTTATTGTTTTCTTCCTGGCTCCTGACTCCTGAGTCCTGACTCCTTCACCCCGTGAGCGAGTTTTTGGGCCACGGCGACGGCATCGACGGCGTCTTCGGCATAGCCGTCGGCGCCGATTTCTTCGGCCCATTGCCGGCTGACGGGGGCGCCTCCCACCAGCACTCTGACCTGCCGGCGCAGTCCCGCATGCGCAAGCGCCTCGATGACTTTCTTCTGCATCACCATGGTAGTGGTCAGCAGGGAAGAGAGGCCGACCAGGCTGGCTTGGGTCTGCCTCACGCAGTCCACGAACCTCTCAACCGGCACATCGACCCCCAGGTCATGCACTTCAAAACCATTTGCGGCCAGCATGGTGGCGACCAGCGATTTGCCGATCTCATGAATATCACCGTGTACTGTGCCGATCACCACCGTGCCTTGGGACTGGATTGCCTGCTGCCGGGCCTTGAGTTCCGGTTCGAGAATCTGCATGGCCTGTTTCATGCCGTTGGCCGCTATGATCAGGTGGGGAAGGAAATATTCGCCGCAGGAGAACTTCTCACCGACGCTGCGCATCCCAGGCACCAATCCGCGGTCGATAATAGTCAACGGTTCAATGCCGGCGGCGAGAGCTTCTTTGGTTTTTGCCACCACCAGATCGGGATCACAGTCGACCAGGCTTGTGGTTATCTGAGCCAGAACATCGGTAACCATATGCGTTCTCCTTGGCGGGAATTCAGGCCATTGGTTGCGCCGCAAAAACGGGAACTCTTCGCGTCTTCATACCAGCGGTGGCAGGCGGTCCATGCCGAATTTGCGCGCGGCTGCGTTGGTGATGCCGCGAATCTCGGCGCTGATCTCGGATGAGAAGGGCGGCTGCTCATATCTTGCGATCAGATGCCGGACGCGGTCCGAGGCGCGCTCGCATGCCGATTTGGAGCCCTTGCGCTTCCAGGCATCCAGCGATCCGCGGTCGATCACTTCCGAAGGGAAGTGCAATTCCTTGCCGAACCATTTCATGGTATGCAGGTCGGAAAGATAATCGGCCCGGTGCCCCAGCCTGCGCATCAGCGTGAGGGCGATCGGTTGCTCGCGCTGTTCGATGCCGCCGATCAAACGCTTTGTCATGCCGATGATTTCGGCATCGAGCACCAGCTTCTCCATGCTCTGGCAGCTTTCGAAGTCGAGCATGCCGGCGCCTGAGATCAGGTTGATGCCGGCCAGAGCTCCCAGTAGCGTGCCGCCTGCGGATTCCAGCCCGCATTGGGCATCAATCGTCTTTGCGTCGCTCATTCCCATATAGCCGTGGGTTGGCAGGTGCAACGCCTTGCCGACTTCCGCGTAAGCGCAGTCGATGAGCCAGGTGCCGACATCCCCCATTGGAGTTGTGCCCTCGCGCATGTCGAACGCCGCCGGCGAGCCGCCCCAGATGACCGGGGATCCAGGCTTCGCCAGCTGTCCAAGGGTGACTCCGCTCAGGCTTTCGGCGGCGTGCTGCACGACCGCGGCGGCCAGAGTGACCGGAGCGGTAGCCCCGGCCAGCGGCATTGACACCAACTCGGCAGGAATGCCGTTGCGGGCGCAATCGATCAGGTTCTGGCAGGTAAGATCGCTCCAAAGCAGCGGTGGCGAAGGGCAGACGTCGAAGACGGCGATCGGTTTCCGGGCCAGCGCCTCGGCTCCACCGGCAACGGCGGCCAGCATTTCCCTCATCGTCCACCAGGTGTCCTTGCGAAATGCGCCGGTGATAATCGGCTTGCGCGTGAAGTTCAGCGCCACATACAAACGGTACAGATCGCCGATTTCGGCGGGCACATCTCCGCAGACCATTGCCGTGCTCTGGGCGTCGATCTGCGGCAGCATTTCCACGAGCTTGACGAAATTGACGAGGTCGGCGGTCACCGGTGTGCGCTGCTCTCCGGTGCTGCCGTCCAGAATGGCGAGCGCGGCGGATCCCGGGTCAAACTGCACGCTGTCGCCGCCGTAATGGACCGCCGGGCGGCCATCGAGAGTGTAGAGCACGAACTCCGCGGGAGCTGTTTCCAGTGCCCGGCGGACCAGCGATTCCGGAATCCGCGCGATTTGGCTGACACGATCGACGCCCGCACCGGCATCGGCCAACAAACCGAGCGCGTCCTCATTGTGAACCCGCACCCCCGGATCCTGCAGCAGTTCCATGGCCTCGACAATAATTTGCCGGAGCAGCTCCTCGCTCAACACCGTCAACCTGGGCCGCATGCTCATCCTCCTGTCGTCACGTGCGCTCTGTGAACGTATCATGAGTCCTATTTCAAAACAAACGAAACCGATTACGCTGCACATAACGGTCTAATGCTGTGGGGCCCCGGCATTGCCGCGGGATTCGCACAGTGGGCCGCGGCTTTTTTCCCTCGTTCCCCTGGTTGAGCCTCTGAGGCCGGGAAGCGGGCTGAGCCACCGTAAAAAAATTCAAAAAACAGTGAAATAAAAAGCGGGGATGTGAAACTTCATGGATGAACGGAGTTGTTATGCTCATGTCCCGGCCGCTCCCCGCGATCGGATCCGATGCGCGCGGATTTACTCTCGTGGAAACGCTGATCGCGCTGTTTATCCTCGTCTTCGGACTGATGGCCGCAGGGGAGGTAATGGCGCTGGCGGCGAACGCTGCATCGCTGGCAAGGTCCAAGGGAAGCGCAGCTATCGTTGCCGAAAGCAAGCTCGTCAATCTCATGGACCTTCATCGGCGCAATCCGGAAGATGCGGATCTTGCCCTGGGCGACCATGGTCCGGAGGAGATCGAGATCTGGAATCGGGCTGCGAACCGGATTCTGAACCGGTATAAGATCTCATGGACAGTCGCCAGGGTGCCTGACCCGCGTCCCCGGAAACAATTGGATGCCCGGCAGGTGTGGATCACCGTTACCCCGGCGGATGCGGCCGGGAAGCGCCACGTGGTTTCCCGGATGAACAAGGAGGTTTTCCTTTCTGCGGTTCTCAGTGGCAGGCTTTTATGAACAAAACGCGGGCAGCGCCACGCCGATGCTGCGTTGCCGCGGCGGGCTTCGGGCTGGCGGAATTTTTGATGTCGAGCCTCATTTTCCTCCTGTTGTCGGCCGCCATTTATGAGGTGCTGGCGCGCACGCAGCGCACTGCCGGCTATCAGGATGAGATTCAAGGGGTGCTCGAAAGCACGCGCTTTGCGCTTGAGAGTGTGGCCCGCGTGATTCAGCAGGCGGGAAACGATCCGCGCGGCGCCGGATTCCCCGCTCTGGTGATTGTCAGTGCCACAGAAGCACGGGTCCGCTCCGATCTGACCGGATCGGCCGCTCCCGGGTTTCCGGATAAGGGGGATCCGGACGGCGATTGCGCAGATTCCGGTGAAGATGTGACGATCCGCTACTCTGCGGCGTCCCGCGCCCTGGAACTGGCTTCCGGTGACGGCGGGGCGCAAACGATCGTCAATCACATCGCCGCTTTCCGAATGCTGTACTTTGACTGCAATGGCGCGGCCACAGCCAACGGCAGTGACGTGTGCAAAGTCCTGGTCGTCATCCAGGCCGTCAGCCCGATTGCCGATCCACAGACGAAAGTGTTTTTCGGCATGGAACTGAGCAGGGAAATCATGTTGCCGATGCGGCAATGATCAGGCTAAAAGGGCGGAGTCGACGATTGATAAGACGGAGTGGCGCGCACCATGCCTCCGGGAGAAACGACGATATCGATGCGCAGGCCGTTGCGATTGATAAGCTTGACGCGTCCCGCGGATCCGCCTCCGGTGGTCGGCAGGTTCCCGTTCGGCAGAAACAGGACAAAGTCTTCCGGGAACGTGATCGAGTTTCCGGCTGTGGAGTTAAATGTGGTCCCGGTCGGGAGGGAGTATGGGCCTGCATGCAGCTGTCCGGTGGAGGTTTCAAGCCGGTAGGAATTGGATCCCGCAACAAATCTGACGCGAAAGGGTTCGTTCATAGCCACCGCTTTCATGCGGGTGCTCTGCAGGCAGTTGGCGATCTGCTGTGCCGCCATTACGGTTCCATATCGGGACATGATGGTGTCCATCGCGGGGACACCGATTCCGGCAAGAATGGCAAATGCGCAGATTACCAATAATACTTCAGTCATTGAATAACCGCGTTCGCGAAAGGATTTTTTTTGCTCAGTTATCATGGTATGCCGGTTTGAACCAGATGTGGATCATGGGTTAGCAGGTGCATGCCTGGCCCGGAATCCGGGCGCACAAACCACAAGCTTTTGCTTTCAACGTACGCATCGACGGCGCCGTCCGCAAAATTGTGATCGCGGTCACGTTATGCGGGATTTTCAGGCCAGGCGGCCAAGATTACTCTAATTGAAACCAGGGAATTGACGATCAGATGGCTGACCACAAAATATAGGAATGCGTCCCCCGCCTTTGCCTGGTGCGCTCGCTGCGCATCAATCGATTGGAGACAGCACACATGAACCATGCATATGACATCTGCAGACCCCCACGTGAAAATGAACGGTCCGCCGGGGTTCGCGGGCAGGAGCAAGGGATCGCTGTTGTCATTACCCTGATCACTCTCTCGGTGCTTTCCCTTCTCGGCCTTTACATGGCCATGAGCGCCACAACCGAGATGCACATGAGTGACAACTATGAGAGCCGGATCAGGGCCAGCTACGCCGGCCAGGCCGGCCTGGGCCATGCGCGCGAACTGTTTCGCGGGCTTGATCTGGATGATCAGCTCAATGGGCCGGGCGGATATGTGGTGAGGGAGTCCTCCTATGTGGAGGCTGCCCGCACCTACGCATTCCGCAATCCGCTCACCTGGGTGACGGCACGCTCCCTGAATATCGCAAATCCGGGAACTGATTTGGCAGGCCTGCCCCCAGAGGGGGTCATGAATACAGGTCTGTACTCCGGGTACTCGGGCAGCGTTCTGATCCCGGTAACGGGCAACGTGTTTAATAATCCCAATGGATTGGGACTCATAATCGCCCGCTATTTTGTCAAGGTATCCGACAACAACGGGGAAGCTTCCGAACTGGCCGGTGATCCCCTGAATGATCCGTTTCGTGATGGCGACCGAATCGTTATCGTTCGTGCCATGGGGGTGGCTGCCACCCTGCGAGATGATTCCAACGGAACCGTCCGCCGCAACTCGGTGGCCGGTTTCGAATCGAGGATGAAGCGGAGCAACACGTTTAATCTGGATGCGCCGTTTGTGGTGGAAGGGGACGATATATTGCCTTCCTCATCGCAGATGTTCGCCGGCAATGCTTTCGGCATCTACGGTGATGCTGATCACGCCGGTATCGCCACGATCGACACCAATACGACCAATGGGATTGATCCCTCTCAGCAGATCCGCTCCCAGGTGGCCGCAAACCAAGAGGATAACATTACCGGTATGGGGCTGACCCCCTCGATCAGCGACATCACGGCCGCGGTTTCCGCCGACCCGGAAAAGGCCTTGCTGCGCAATCCGTCCTACCTGTGGAATTTTGCGACTAAAACGGTGCCTGCGGCAGCCGACTCCGCCTGGGAGGGAGACCAGAGCTGGCATGGCGGGAGTGCCCCGGACCTCGGATTCATCGACCTGAACTTGCCGGCCAATGATCCCTCTCAGAGGCCCAGGATCACCTATGTGAACGGAGATCTGAATATCAGCGGCAACATCACCGGCGGGGGAGTTCTGGTAGTCACCGGGAAGCTAAGCGGCAGCGGTAGCCTGCAATTCAATGGGCTGATCCTGGTCATTGGCGAAGGGGATGTGGATGGCGCCGGCCTGAATATCGGATTTAACGGGGGAATGTTTATCGCACGGCTGAGTGTCTCGGGCCCTATGATATGTTTCGACACCCCGAGATTCAGCTGGAAAGGAAACAGCAATCTCAGGATCAACAGCAAGGCGATCCGGATGGGTATGAACCTGTTTCCGCTGGATCAATTGAGCTGGCGCGAAATTACCAGCATCATCGATCCCCAATAGATCGCCGGGATAAACACCCTGGCAAAGGAAGGGATGGTTCAATTGAAAGATCGCGTGATAACGCCGGGCCGTGCTTTTCCGCCGCCCGGCATGTCGGGGGCCGGCTCGGCCGGGGGTTTTACGCTTGTGGAAGCGCTGATCGCCACGGTGATCATGTGCTTCGGCCTGCTGGCCGCGGGGCAGATGATCTTCATTGCCGCCGCTTCCGGATCGCTGGCGCGCTCGCAGGACGCCGCCTCGGTTGCCGCTCAAAACAAGCTGGAGTTTCTGACCGGTGTTTATAACCGCACTCCCGACTCCGGGGATCTTTCCAATGGCAATCACGGACCGGAGCAGGTACAGGTCCTTAACAGTAATGCCAACTCGGTCTTGAATCGTTTTCGTGTGTCCTGGACTGTTGCGACCGTGACGGATCCCCGGCCCGGCAAGCTGCTCAAGGCCAAGCAGGTCACCGTAACCGTCGTTCCGGTTGACGCGGCCGGCAGCCTGAATTTCAAGGCGAGGCTCAACAAAACCGTTACTGTGACCGCTATATTCGGCCTGAGATCCTCATGAACCATTGCGGCAGGATTCGATCCATCGATTCTGGCCCCGGACTCCCCACACAAAACGAGGGCTTCAGCCTGGTGGAATTTTTGCTTTCCACTCTGGTTCTGCTGATAGTTGCGGCTTCTTCTTTCTCAGTGCTCGTACAGGCTGAGCGTACCGCCGGCACCCAGACAAACATGAATGATGTCCTCAACAATGCGCGGATCGCCGTGGAAACGATCTCGCGCATCATCCAGCAGGCCGGCAATAATCCCATGGGGGCTAGCTTCGATTCTCTCACCTTGACGAGCGCAACCGAATTGACGGTGCGTGCCGATCTGACCGGGTCTGCAGGTGCAGGCAATCCCAACAAAGGGGACCCGGACGGAGATGTGGCCGATGGCGGCGAAACCGTCACGATCCGCTACAATTCGCAGGCGCAAACGATTGAGCTTCTGGAGGACATGACAACCCAGTCGCTTGCCGGCAATGTGTCTGCGTTTTTGATCCAATACTTCGACCGCAACGGGAACAGCGCCTTTGCCGGCGGCGACGTGACAAGAGTCAGGATTACTTTGACCGTCACCAGTCCGCTGCCCGATGCGCAAACCGGCCGGCCCTTGAGCATGCAGCTCGGCAGCGACATTCAGATCGCCGCTCGCCAGTAGCTTATTTGGGTAAACGGCCGCCGCTGGCGGCGTGACTCCCCAAGGCTCTACCCTCCCGGCGTGAAATTTTCGATTTTTGCATAAGACGGCGGCAGAAGCGACGGAGCCGCGCGCGCGAGCAAGCGGATCTATTACGGTCCGGTTGTCCTTGTCGATCGCGGCTTGCACCCGTCAAACATCGCCGGATTCACCGCAGAGCTCTTGCGCCTGTTTGCCAATACACGCATTGGTAAGTTTCCGGAGAGGAAACCTGGTGAAAAATGCGGATCAGGCGGCGCCTGTCCGGCGGAACGGCCGAAATCAACGGACCGGATCCGGCGCCTGGTACAGGACCTCCTCTCCCTTATGCCGGTAATCGACCAGGACCCCCACTCCCATTCCGAGGAGGCCAAAGAGCAGCGAGCCGAGTACGCGGTCCGTGATTGTGTTCCTATGACGTCGAGTGCTGGTAGCCGCAGTGATTGCGATTCCGGACGCCGCTCCGGCCGTGAAGCCGAGCACGGCCCCGTTCCGCAGGCGGTCGTCGTAATGTCTGGCGATAATCTGTTTCACGGAGCCCTTGGGGATCCGGCGCTGCTCCTTGGAGATGGATTCCACGACCAGGAGGGACTCGCGGGCGGAGCTGAAATAAAAACAGTCCAGCGTCTCTCCGTAGTTTGTCCTGATGGTGATTTCACTTCCCGCCGTCAGCAGGTCCACTTTCTGCCACTTGCCCGGTATCACTTGCGCCGTCAACGGCGCAGGAAACAGAGTCAGCAGGGCAACCAGCAGGCCGGCAACGCATCGGGTGAATCTCTTCATGTTGTTCATCCCCAAAAAGGACAATAGCACGGACTGGCGCAGCAGCAATCAAAAACCTTGCAAGTGGTTGGAGTTTCCGTTTTTCATCCGGCAATTTCTCTTGTTCCGCCGGCCTGGATGGGATAAAAATCAACCATGCTGGTCAAAGGAGGCTCGGAGTTGCCACGGAGTCACGCAGATGCGTCCAAAAGAGCATAACAGCCGCCGCGGGGATGAAAAGCGTGCCAGGCCGGGGACGCAATCTGACCGGAAAAAGCGCTCACCCGCGCCCTGGTTCGAGTGGCGGCCCGGTCCTCGAACGGTGGTTCTCGCCCTCTTGCTCGCGGTTGCCGTATCCTACGGGCGGAGCGTTCAATATGAATTCGTTCATGATGACCGCTTCGAAATCCTGCGGAACCCTCTAATCCAGGATTTGGCTGATATCCCCCGCTTTTTTACCATGACGGCCTGGGGATTCCAGGAAACGAGTGAAGGAAAGCCAAACACTTCGAATTATTATCGGCCCCTCCAATACGTCACCTATTCGATTCTTTACGCTTTCGCCGGACTTTCTCCGGGTGCCTTCCATTTATTCAAAGTACTGCTGCATCTTGGGAATGCACTCCTGGTCTACTGGGTTTTGAAACGACTGGTCCATACATCTTCTGTGGCGCTGGTTCTGGCATTGCTGTTTGCGGTTCACCCGGCAAACTCGGAAGCGGTGTGCTGGATTTCAGCCATCACAGATGTGGCCTGTACGTTCTGCTTTCTCGGCACGGTTGCTTTGTATCTGCGGTTCCGCGAGACCGGGACATTGCCGCAGTCCCTTATCCTGGGCATCTGTTTTCTGATGGGGATCTTTTTCAAGGAGACGATGGTCACCGTCATTCCCGTCTTGCTGGTTTACGAATTGTGGCTGGCACGGAAGCCGATTCCCTGGATGCGCAGAATCCGGTTGCTGGGACCCATGGCGGTTTCGTTGGCGATTTACCTGCTGTTGAGGTGGCACGCAATGGGGGGATTCGTCACTGCCACTCAGTTCAGGTTCGATTACCTGACGCCGCTGCAATCAGTCGTAAACCAGGCCATCCTGCTGGTCTCCTACGGAAAGCTGTTTTTGTTTCCATATGATCTGAACGCCTTTCATGTCTTTCATCCTGCGACCACGCCCCTCAGTGCTCCATTTCTGATTGGGATCGCGGTCTTGGCGGCTCTTGGTGTCCTGGGTTACTTGTGGGGCAGGGCCCTGTCCGGGGAACGGCGCAATCTGCTGATTCTGGGCGCCGTTTGGTTCCTCGTTTCGATTGGGCCGGTCATCCTGCTTTTCAAGCGCATTGGCGCCAATGTCTTCGCGGAGCGCTACCTATACCTGCCCTCCATCGGATTGTGCATGATCGCCGGCGTCGTGCTGTGGTGGGTGTGGGATCACGCGCGCGCTGTTTTCACATGGCTCGTGCCCCTACTGCTTCTGGCTGCCACGGTCCGCACGGGGATTCGGATCGATGTCTGGCGCAGTGAGGATACGTTTCTGGAGATGACAGCCCGGCAGTCTCCTGATGCGGATGCGATCAATGGAAATCTCGGCTTGGCCTACGCACAAAGAGGACGATTTGCTGAGGCCGAAACGTACATTAGGAGGGCCATTTTGTTCAGCCCGACTGCCTTACCTTCGTCCTATGTCAATCTGGGAAATGTTTTGCTTGCCCAAAACCGCTTTGCGGAGGCGGCCGGCGCCTACGAAAAAGTCATGCAGTTGCGCACGCCGCGCGACCTGGATTATGCCAGGCTGGGGCAGACCTATTGCGGCCTCCAACGTTATGATAACGCCATTGAAACCCTATCCAAGGGTTACCAGGTCAATCCGAACCGGCCGGACATCTGCTACTATCTTGGAAACGCTCTCCTGCACCGCCAGAGATATGCCGAAGCCTTGAAATATCTGGCTGCCGCAAAAACCCTCGGATTTGCCGACAGTCAAAAGCTCACGCAAGACCTGTATGCGGCGCAACGAGCCCTTGCTTCCAAGTGAATCCATCACGGGATTCGGTGCGCTGTTCTATTGCCGGTCAAGCCCGTTTTTTCCTGTTTGGCCTTTGATGGCTCGGTGCGGTTCACTATAATTCCGCTTTGCTCCGTAACGTTGCAGGAACGGGATCATGACGGCCGCCATCCAGTGTCGGGATTTGCACAAGGAGTACAGAAGCCGCACCGGCATTGTTCACGCCGTCAATGGGCTGGATCTCGAGATTCCGCAAGGGGAGTGCTTTGGCCTTTTGGGACCGAACGGCGCGGGCAAGACCACGACCATTGAAATTCTGGAGGGCCTGCTCGAAGCCAGTGCGGGATTTGTCGAAGTCCTGGGTCGCCGCTGGGGTGAGCATGATGACGAGTTGCGGCAGCGCATCGGCATCTCCCTGCAAGAGACGCGATTTCCCGAAAAGCTCTCGGTTCTGGAAATGGTGACTTTGTTCCGCAGTTTCTATCGCATCGGCGAGGAACCGGCTGCGGTCGTAGAGGAGCTTGGGCTCACCGAGAAATCCAAGGCATGGACCGGCAAATTGTCGGGGGGACAGCGGCAGCGGCTCGCTGTCGCCTGCGCCCTGGTCGGCAAGCCGGATTTGCTGTTTTTGGACGAGCCGACCACGGGACTCGACCCGCAGTCACGGCGGCAACTCTGGGACACGATCCGGAGTTTCAACCAGCGCGGCGGGACCACTCTTCTCACCACCCACTACATGGATGAGGCTGAACGGCTGTGCGGCCGGGTGGCGGTGGTCGATCACGGCAAAATGATCGCGTTGGGCACTCCGGCGCAGCTGATCGCCGGCCTGGGAGGCGACCATGTCGTGGAGTTCGACGTCGCCGGCGGCTGCCAAATCGCCGACCGGGAGTTTGCCTCGCTCCCCGCCGTGCAGGAAGTGCGCAGAGCGGCGGTGGGGCTGTCCTTGACCGTGGCGGAGCCGCACATTGCCATCCCCGCGCTGCTCCAGCTCCTGGAGCAGCGCGCACAGCATTTGACCAGGCTGGCCACGCGCCACGCCAGCCTCGAAGATGTGTTCGTCCACCTTACCGGAAGACATTTGCGCGATGATGAAGAAATATCACCCGTTTAGAGAACTGCTGCTGTCGAGAATGCGTGAGTTCATTCGCGAGCCTGAGGCCATCTTCTGGGTCTACGGCTTCCCCCTGCTTCTGGCGCTCGGGTTGGGGATCGCGTTCCGCAATCAGCCGGCTGATAAGGTCTTCGTCGATGTGCAGCAGGGCCCGGCTGCCGGGGCCGTGGCGCAAGACCTGAAAAAAAGCCCGGATATGGTGGTAACGATCTGCCCGCCGGAGGAGTGCCGAAACCGGCTGCGGCTCGGGAAATCGGCGCTCGTGGTGATTCCAGGCAATCCGGCTGCGTTCATGTTCGATCCGACCAGGTCCGAAAGCGTGTTGGCGCGCCAGCTCGTCAATGACGTGCTCCAGCGCGCGGCAGGACGCCGGGACGCCTTCGCGATGAGGGAGGAGCATCTCACGCAGCCGGGCGCAAGATATATCGATTTTCTCATACCGGGCCTCCTCGGCATGAACTTGATGGGAAGCGGATTGTGGGGCGTCGGCTACGTGATCGTGGACATGAGAGTGCGCAAACTGCTCAAACGGCTGGTCGCCACGCCGATGAAGCGGGAGACGTTTCTCTGTTCCATGATCAGCGCCCGTCTCCTCTTTGTCATCCCCGAACTCGTGATCGTGCTGAGCGCGGGTGTGCTGGTATTCGGCATGCTTGTGCGGGGAAGCCTGTTTGCCATTTTGGTTTTGTCTCTCCTGGGTGCAATCGCGTTTTCGGGCCTTGGGCTTCTGGTGGCAAGCCGCGCGCAACGGCTGGAAACCATTTCCGGGTTGATGAACCTGGTCATGCTTCCCATGTGGCTGTTCTCCGGGATCTTCTTTTCTTCCGACCGATTCCCGGCGATCTTGCAGCCATTTGTCCGCGCCTTGCCTTTGACGCAGCTCAACAACGCGCTCCGGGCTGTAATTCTCGAGGGAGCGCCGCTTGCCTCCCAGGGCTGGAGCATGGCGATCCTAGCCTTGTGGGGAGGTGTCAGCTTCCTGTGCGCCCTCCGCTGGTTCCGCTGGAGTTAACCCGGATTCCGAAGAGAGTTTGATTGCACTTGATCTGCCGTGATGATAGAAAAGGTGCCTTGCTTGAGGATTTGGCGGCATGAAGGCAGGCAAAGTCTATCTCGTGGGCGCCGGGCCGGGAAATCCGGAGCTGCTGACCCTTAAGGCGGCCGAACTGCTCAAGAGCGCAGATGTCGTAATATTCGACCGGCTGATCCAGGAGGAGGTCCTCGGTTTCTGCAAGCCGTCCGCGGAGCGCATCTGTATGGGCCAGGCCGTGGGCCAGGATGAGTCACGCCAGGACGAGATTCATGCCCTGTTGCTGCAGAAGGCCATGGAAGGGAAGATGGTGGTCCGGCTCAAGGGAGGGGATCCCTTTCTCTTCGGGCGGGGCGGCGAAGAAATGGAATTTCTTGCGGAGAAGGGATTGGACTTCGAAGTGGTTCCCGGGGTTTCCTCGGCGCTGGCGGCTCCTCTGGCAGCCCGCATTCCCGTGACTCACCGCGCGCTGGCCTCGACCGTTGCCATCGTTACCGGGCAAGGCAGTAAGGGCAAGCCGGATTGCATTCCCTGGGATGCCCTTGCCAGGCTGGATACTCTGGTATTTCTGATGAGCGTCCGCAACCTCGCGGGGATTTGCAGCCGGCTGATCGAGAACGGCCGGAAGCCGGACACGCCGGCCGCCATGATCCAGACGGCGTTCTGGCCCGGGCAGCGCGTGATTACCGGGACTCTTGCCGATATTGCCGATGCCGTGGCGGAGGCAGACATTCAGCCGCCGGTAACGTTGGTGATCGGCGCAGTGGTAAACGTGGGCAAAAAGCTGCAGGGACGGACCGGATAAACTTATCCGGCGATCATCTGAATGAAAGGGCTGATTCCGGCAGTGCATGGGGAGATGACCGATGGGGAATGATGAAAAAAAGAAGACCGCGATGCTCGACAGGCTCGAAGAAGGGCCGTGGCCCAGCTTTGTGAAGGAGATCAAGAAAGCCGGGGAGAGCAACCCCGTATGCGCCGACCTGCTCGGCCAGCTCGAGCTTTCCTACGAGGAGAAAAAGGGCCACTGGAAGCACGGCGGCATTGTCGGCGTGCTCGGCTACGGCGGCGGCGTCATCGGGCGCTACAGCGACGTCCCCGACCGATTCCCGAAGGTGGCGCATTTTCACACGCTGCGGGTCAATCAGCCTTCCGGCTGGTTCTACAACAGTGCGGCACTGAGAGCGCTGTGCGATATCTGGGAACGTCATGGATCGGGACTGACCAATATGCACGGCGCCACGGGCGACATCGTGTTCCTGGGCACCAGGACGGACGAGCTGGAGGCCACGTTTCAGGAACTGACGGCCGCCGGATTCGACCTGGGCGGGTCGGGCTCTTCCATGCGCACCCCTTCCTGCTGCGTCGGCCAGGCGCGGTGTGAGTGGGCGTGTTACGACACCATGGCGGCCTGCCACAACATCACTCAGGCTTATCAGGATGAAATGCACCGGCCGCCCTTCCCTTACAAATTCAAACTGAAATTTTCCGGGTGCCCGAACGATTGCGTGGCATCCATCGCGCGGGCGGACCTGTCGGTCATCGGCATCTGGAAAGACGATATCCGGCAGGATGATGCCGCCGTGACCGAATATGCGGAGCAGGGGCTCGACATGCGGAACGATGTCTGCGACCGCTGCCCGACCCGGTGCATGAAATGGGACGGCAAAAAGTTAACGATCTGCAACCGTGATTGCGTGCGCTGCATGCACTGCATCAATGTGATGCCCAAGGCGCTGCGGCCGGGGATCGAGAAGGGTGCGGCCATTCTGATCGGCGCAAAAGCCCCGATCGTGCAGGGAGCGCTGCTCTCATCCGTTCTCGTGCCTTTTGTCCCCGCGGAAGAACTGGAGGATACCCTGAAGGAGCTTCTCACCCGGGTCTGGGAATTCTGGGATGAATACGGCAAGAGCCGGGAACGCATCGGCGAGCTCATCCAGCGTGTCGGCCTTGCCAATTTCCTCGATGCCATCGGCCTGGACCCGGCGCCGGAAATGATCTCGGCGCCGAGGGATAATCCCTATATCTACCTGCGCGCTGACGAGGAGAACGAACCGTAATCCGCGCGCGGGAGAATCTCGTCCGCCACAACACATTGAGGAGCATGGAAAATGGCAACCCAGCCCGCGAAGAGAATCACCGACATCGGACCGCCGCACTATGAAAAATTCCTCCATCCGATCATCAAGCGCAATTACGGCCAGTGGAAGTACCACCAGTCGATGGCCCCCGGCGTGCTCTGCCATGTTGCCGAATCGGGCGAAAAAATCTACACAGTGCGCGCCGGCTCGCCGCGGCTCCTGAGCGTGCAGACGCTGAGATTTTTCGCCGATCTTGCCGACAAGTACTGCGGCGGCTATCTGCGCTTCACCAGCCGCAACAACGTGGAGTTTCTGCTGGATGAGCCCTCCCGCATTGAGCTGCTGAAGCAGGATCTGCTCGCTGCCGGATTCCCGGTGGGCGGCACCAACAATTCGATCAGCAATGTCGTCCACACCCAGGGATGGATTCACTGCCATTCCTCCGCCACGGATGCTTCGGGAATCGTCAAGAACGTCATGGACGCCTTATACAGCCACTTCACGCACGAGGATCTGCCGGCCAAGGTACGCATCGCCGTGGCCTGTTGCCTCAACATGTGCGGCGCCGTGCACTGCTCCGACATCGCGATCCTCGGGGTCCATCGCCGGCCGCCCAAGATTCAGCACGACATGCTGCAAAGAGCATGCGAAGTCCCGACTCTCATTGCCTCCTGCCCGACCGGCGCCATTCGCCCCGCAACCGTGGACGGCAAGACATCGGTGGAGGTGATATCGGAACAGTGCATGTTCTGCGGCAACTGCTATACCGTATGCCCGGCGATGACCATGAACGATCCGGACCACGACGGCCTGTCCATCTGGGTGGGCGGGAAAGTGAGCAACGCGCGCACCGCTCCGAAATTCACCAAACTGGCGATTCCGTTTCTGCCCAACAACCCCCCGCACTGGCCGGAGGTGGTGAAAGCGGTGGTGAACATCGTGCAGGTGTATGCGGGAAATGCCCGGAAATATGAGCGCGTCGGTGAGTGGATCGAACGGATCGGCTGGCCGCGATTTTTCAAGCTGACCGGCATCCCGTTCACGCGCTATCACCTCGACGACTTCAAGAACGCCGGCCAGACCTATGCCCGCTCGACACACATTAAATTCTAGGGGTAGAGGGGCAGAGGGGTAAAGGGGCAGCCCCGTTTGGAATGCGGCGACTGGTCGCCGCTCTACAGATCGTCCTGCTGCCACGACCAGGCGGCTTGCTGGCTGGAATACCACAAGCTGGGCTCTGGCCGTGCTCCCGGCGGCTCAACAAAAAAGGGCGGCAAGCCGCCCTGTGCGGCGGCAGATTGGCCCGCAAAAGCGGCGACTAGTCGCCGCACTCCAAACGGGGCAAGAGGTTACTGGAGGGCGCTGGATAATCCATCGGCAGGATTATTCCCGGCCCCGCGCGGTTTATGAGGCTCTGGACGAGCACCAACCCCGGAATTCGGTTTCAAGGATTTGTAGATGGTTCTGTTTAAAGAAGTTAAAAAGCCGGTCATCAAGAGTAGCGCCGGTGCCGGCGCTCAGATCAGTCCGCTGCGGCCGCGCTACGTGCCCAAGACCGCCCCGTGCATCAGCGGCTGTCCAAACTGCGCCGACATTCGCGGCTGGCTGACCACAATCGCCCAGGCGGAAGCTTACGGGCGCAGTAGTGAGCAGGCATTCGAAACAGCCTGGAAGCGGATCACGGACCGGAATCCGTTTCCCGCCGTGTGCGGGCGGGTTTGTCCGCATCCCTGCGAAGATGCCTGCAATCGGAACAGCAAGGACGGCGCGGTCTCGGTCAATGCGATCGAACGGTTCATCGGCGATTTCGGGCTGGCACACAATCTCAGGCTGAGCAAGCTGACCGAGGAGCGCTTTCCCGAAAAAATCGCCGTAATCGGCGCCGGCCCGGCCGGTCTTTCGTGCGCCTGTCAGCTCGCGCGCCGCGGCTATGCCGTTACTGTTTTCGAGGCCTTCAGCGCGCCGGGCGGCATGCTCCGCTATGGGATTCCGCAATACCGGCTGCCCCGCGCAATCCTGGATCAGGAAATCGGGCGCATCCTCGACCTCGGAGTGGAGTTGCGCTGCAGCACGATCATCGGCCGGGATATTTCGCTGGAGGAATTGCGCTCCCGGCATCAGGCGATCTTTGTCGGCATCGGCGCGCACAAGGGATTGAAGCTGGGCGTGTCGGGAGAGGACATGCCGGGCATTTTCACCGGCACGGAGTTTCTGCACCACGTCAATTCCGGAGGCGAGATCGCGATCGGCAAAAAAGTCGTGGTGGTGGGCGGCGGGGATACTGCCGTCGATGCGGCGCGCGTCAGCCGGCGCCTGGGCGCCGAGGTCACGCTGGTCTACCGGAGGACCAGGGCGGAGATGCCCGCCATCAAGCCGGAGATTGACGGCGCGCTCGAGGAGGGCGTCCGGATCGAGTTCCTGGCCGCGCCGGTTGAGATTCTCCGCGAGCAGGAGAAAGTGGTCGGACTGAGGTGCATGCGCATGGCCCTTGGCGAACCGGATGCATCAGGCCGGCCGCGTCCCGTGCCCGTTCCGGGATCCGACTTTGTGATCGATGCGACTGCCGTCATTGCCGCCGTCAGCCAGGAGCCTGATTTCAGCGGCCTCATGGAACTGCGCTGTGGCGACAAGTGGATCGAGACCGATGGCCGGGGCAGCACCAGCTTCGATGGCATTTATGCCGGCGGCGACGATGTCGAACTCGGCCTGGCCTCCATCGCCATCGCACAGGGACGTTTTGCGGCCGAGGCCATCGACGCCCGGCTGCGCGGCAAGAAACTTGACAGGCCAGAGCTGCCGCCGGTCATCAAGCCGGAAAGGGTCAAGCTCGCGTGGTACAAGGAGGCGGCACGCCACGAACGCTCCCATGTCCCGGTCGAACGGCGGGGCATGGATGTGGAAGTCGAAAACGGCTTTTCGGAGGCCGACGCGCTCGAGGAAGCGAAACGCTGCCTTTCCTGCGGGATGTGCATGGATTGCGAGACCTGCTGGATGTACTGCACTCCAAGCGCTTTCGTGAAGCTTCCGAAAGGAGAACACTACAAGGTTAAGCTCGAGTTATGCGACGGCTGCAAAAAATGTGCGGAGGAGTGCCCGTCCGGCTATATTGAAATGCAGTAACCAAGGGGCTGCGCCCCTTGATATCCCGCCAAAAAGCGGCGGGATATGAGAAGCCAGGAGCCAGAAGCCAGAAGGGATCCAAGCAGGTTTCGAATCGCCGGCGTGGGTGTGCTCGACGCAGCGATTGTGGCTTCTTGTTTCCGGCTTCTGGCTTCTAACGAGAGCGAGGTTCCCGTTAGGATTCGCATAACGGCTAGGGCGGGCCGGCCGGCAGGACTTGCCGCCTGCCTGCATTGGAAAAGGAGATTTGGGAATGCCGATTTATGAAGCAAACGGAAGAACGTACGAAGTGGACGAAGATGGATTTTTGCAGGATCCATCCATCTGGAGCATCGAGGTAGCCAGGGATTTCATGACGAGTGAAGGAGTGACCGAGCTGACGGAGGACCATCTCAAGGTCATTCACTATCTGCGCGGCTACTATCTCGAGTTCGGCATCGCGCCCATGATCCGTAAACTCTGCAAAGAGACCGGTTTCAAACTGAACCAGATTTATGAGCTCTTTCCATCGGGGCCGGCAAAAGGCGCCTGCAAACTGGCGGGATTGCCGAAGCCGACCGGATGCGTGTGATGCGCGATTAGCTGGTTTCTGTCGCAAGACTCATGCTCCGGCAACATGGTGTGGAATGTAGGGGCGACCGGCAGGTCGCCCGAAGCTCCACGAACATAGAGGCAGTGGCGACATCAACGGAGTATTCTCAATGGATTGGCTTCCAGGTCATCTTCATTGTTTGTCATTCGGTTTGTCGAAGCGTGGGCGACCTGCCGGTCGCCCCTACAGGATTTACGAGTTTTGCTAGCTTGAGCGCACGATCGATCACGGAGTTGAGGATATGCGTGATTATCTCGAACATCGCAAAGATGCGATTGTTGCGCGTTGGACCGAACTCACGCTCGAAGAAGGCGTGGATGATCGCAGGTTCGCGCAGAACGCCGATCGATTCCGGAATGCGGTAGGATTTGTCATGCGGGAAAACCTGCGGTCGCTGTTGGAAGCCTTGCTGGATGGAACGGATGCGGACGGCATGGCTGGCCGGCTCGATGCGATTATCAAGCTGCGAATGGTCCAGTGCCCGGGCGCCGGCCGTGTTGTTTCTTTTGTCCCATCCCTGAAGGGAATCATAAGGCAGGAACTGTGTGCCTGCCCGCAGGTTGATCAAGGGGCTCTCGCCGTTCTGGAGGCGCGCATTGACGCGCTCGCCCAGACGGCTGCTGGTTTGTTCCGGCGGTGCCGCGAGCAGATCGGCGAGATCAAGCTCCGGGAGGAGCGGCGCCGGACCTGGGTCAGCCGGAGGATTGCGGCGAAATATCCGGCCGGGGGGCATGCATGAGTATTCTGTTCGCGGTGATCGTGCCCTATGTCGCGGCAGCCATATTTGTGGCCGGGGTGACCGTTCGCATTCTGCTCTGGGCCCGGTCCGACGTGCCCTTTCGCATACCGCTGGTCGCCGGCCAACAGAAATCGCTTCCCTGGATCAAGTCCGGCAGACTGGAAAGCCCGCACACGAAGCTCGGGGTTTTCGGGCGCATGGCGCTCGAAATTCTGCTGTTCCGTTCCTTGTTCCGCAACACCGGGGCCGAATTGCGCGGCGGGCCCAGGCTGACCTATGCGGAAGAGAAGTTTCTCTGGCTGGGCGCCCTCGCTTTCCACTGGTCGCTGCTGCTGATCCTGATCCGCCATTTGCGCTTTTTTTTGGAACCTGTTCCCCGCCTGATCCTGAGCTTGCAAAAGCTGGATGGTTTTTTTGAAGCCGGGATGCCGGTCATCTATCTGACTGATATGATCATCGTTGTCGCATTGTCCTTTCTCGTGCTCCGGCGGCTGGTCAAGCGGCAGATCCGGTACATCTCCCTCCCGGCCGATTACTTTGTTCTCTTGCTCCTGGCGGTTCTCACCGGCACCGGAATCTGGATGCGCTATGCCACGACGGCGGATCTTGTGAAGGTGAAGGAATTTGCATTGGGTCTGGCGGCATTTTCTCCGCGCATTCCGGAAAATGCCGGGCTGCTTTTCTACACGCACCTTTTTCTGGCGAGTTTGCTTGCCGCCTGGTTCCCCTTCAGCAAACTTATGCACATGGGCGGGGTCTTTCTCAGCCCGACCCGGAATCTCTGCAATCACAACCGCATGAAACGCCACCTCAATCCTTGGGACCACCCGGTGAAAGTGCACACCTATGCCGAGTGGGAAAACGAATTCCGCGACAAGATCAAGGCTGCCGGCTTGCCGCTCGAGGGGCGGTGACGATGGCGGCCGCGAAGCCGAAACCTGAAGAGCTGGTCCGGATTGACTTCCGGCCGCCGCCAAAACACTGGCTCGAGCCGAGAAGGGAATTTCGCAAGGGGACTTACAATTACGCGGCGGCGCCGAAGAACCTCGAGTATCTGGACCTGCCGAACCCGCGGGTGTGGCAGCCTTGGGATCAGGATTGGAAGCTCCCCGCCAACTGGCAGCGCATCATCCTCGAAGGCATGAAGGACCGGCTGAAGAAGTTCCGTTCCTTCCGGCTCTTCATGGACATCTGCGTGCGCTGCGGCGCCTGTTCCGACAAGTGCCACTTCTATCTGGGCTCGGGAGATCCCAAGAACATGCCGGTGCTGCGCGCCGAGCTCATCCGGTCCGTGTATCGCCGCTACTTCACCGCCGCCGGCCGCGCTTTGGGCCGGCTGGCGGGTGCCCGCGACCTCACGGAAGAAGTGCTCAAAGAGTGGTTTTATTATTTTTACCAGTGCACGGAATGTCGCCGCTGCTCGGTGTTCTGTCCCTATGGCATCGATACCGCTGAGATCACGATGATCGGCCGCGAGCTGCTCAACCTGGTCGGATGCAACATCAACTGGGTGGTCGAGCCCGCCGCAAACTGCTATCGTACGGGGAACCATCTCGGGGTGCAGCCGCATGGCTTCAAGGACAGCATCGATTTTGCCGTCGATGAACTGGAGGAGCTGACCGGCATACGGGTCGAGGCGCCGATCAACCGGAAAGGAGCGGAGGTGCTGTTCATCGTTCCGTCCGCGGACTATTTCGGCACTCCCCATTATTATACGCTGCTCGGCTACCTGCTGCTTTTGCACGCAGTCGGTCTCGACTACACCTTCTCGGCCTTTGCCTCGGAGGGCGGGAACTTCGGCCTTTTCACATCCCACGAGATGACCAAGCGCCTGAATGCGAAAATCTACTCGGAAGCCAGGCGTCTCGGAGTCAAATGGATCATCGGCGGGGAATGCGGGCACATGTGGCGCGTGCTCCATCAGTATATGGACACGATGAACGGGCCGGCGGACTTTCTGGAGGTGCCGGTGTCGCCGCTGACCGGCACGCGGTTCGAAAATGCCCGCTCGACCAAAATGATCCATATCTGCGAATTTACCGCCGATCTGATCCACCACGGCAAGATCCAACTCGACCCGCGCAGGAACCGGCGCTGGAACGTGACCTTCCACGATTCCTGCAATACCTCCCGATCCATGGGATTGTTGGAAGAACCGCGGCATATCCTGAAGAGCGTATGCACCGAGTTTCATGAAATGCCCGAAAACACGATCCGCGAGCAGACCTTCTGCTGCGGCAGCGGCGCGGGATTGGGCACGGACGAGAATTTCGAGATGCGCATGCGCGGCGGCTTGCCGCGCGCCACTGCCGTCCAATACGTAAAGGAAAAATTCGGTGTGAACCTGGTTGCCTGCATCTGTGCCATCGACAAGGCGACCCTGCCGACGCTGCTGGAATATTGGGTGCCGGGTGTGGAGGTCGCCGGCGTCCACGAACTGCTCGGCAATGCTCTGGTCGTGCCCGGTGAAGGCGCGCGTACCAAGGATCTCAGGGGTGAGCCGCTGCCGCCCGGGGAGGTGGAAGGCCATGAGTGACCGGAAATGGATCATCGGCGGCCTGCTGGTATTTCTGGGCCTGGTCACTTTGCCGGCCTGGTACAACCGCCAGGCGGCAAAGTCGGCCTCAGGCCCAGACCTCCAATTGCCCGCGGGAGAAAAGGAATGCGTGGCGCCGGTCGCTGAAATGAATACTCTGCATAGGAAACTGCTGAATGAGTGGCGGGATCTGGCGGTGCGCCGGGATGTCAGGACATTTACGGCGTATAACGGCATATCCTATCCGATCAGCCTCACAGGAACGTGCCTGCAGCGGTGCCACAAAAACAAGGCGCAGTTTTGCGACCGCTGTCACGCCTATCATGGCCTGCGGGAGCCGAACTGCTGGGACTGCCACGTCGACCCTCAACGGATTCCGCCCGCGGTGCCGCGGGCGAGTTCCCCGCGCGCAGGAGAACCGCATGACCCTCGATAGAAAGACTTTCCTGCGGATGACAGGCTTGTCTCTGGCGGCGCTCGCCGGCAGGAAAGCCGCGGCTGCCGTCGGCTGTGCGTCCGAATCAACCGGCCCGATCTTGGCAGCAAAGCGTCTGGCCATGGTTGTCGATACAAGAAAATGCCTCAAAAAGGAAAACTGCAACTCGTGCATGCAGGCCTGCCATCAGAAGCACAATGTTCCCGAAATCGCCGACCGGCGCCATGAAGTGAAATGGATCTGGAAAGAGCCCTTCAGGGCCGCATTTATGTCCGAGCCCGGTGAACTGGCCAATGCCGCATTGCAGGATCGGCCCGTGATCGTGTTGTGCAATCACTGTGCGCGACCGCCGTGCGTGCGCGTCTGCCCCACACGGGCGACATGGAAGCGGGACGACGGCATGGTAATGATGGATTGGCATCGCTGCATCGGCTGCCGTTATTGCATGGCGGCGTGTCCATATGGTGCGCGCAGCTTCAACTGGGTGGACCCCAGAGCCTACATTCCGCAGATTTCCGGGGATTACCCCACGCGCGCCAAAGGGGTAGTCGAAAAGTGCACATTCTGTCCCGAACGGCTATCCGCGGGCAAGATGCCGGCGTGCGTGGAGGCTTGTGAAGCCAAGGCGATAAGATTCGGCGATCTGGAAGATCCCGCTTCTTCCGTGCGCGAGGCGTTGGGTTCCGGTTTCGCCGTCAGGCGCAGAACCGAACTCGGAACCGTTCCCCAAGTCTATTACATCGTCTGAGGTGCGCTCATGTTCATGTTCGAGAAGGCGATCGTAGGGGGACGGAGATATTGGCTCTGGATCCTCGCTTTGCTGGCGTTGATGGCCACAGGCCTGTGGGCTTATCTGTGGCAATTGGATGATGGTCTGGGCATCACCGGCCTGAGCCGTGATGTCGCCTGGGGGCTCTACATCGCGCAATTCACCTTTCTCGTCGGTGTGGCAGCTTCGGCCGTCATGGTTGTGCTCCCCTACTATCTTCACGACTACATGGTTTTCGGTAAGGTCACCATTCTCGGTGAGTTTCTGGCCATTTCTGCCGTCACCATGTGTTTTCTGTTTGTGTTTGTCGATATGGGGCAGCCGGCCAGGATTTTCAATGTCTTCCTTCATCCTGCCCCGGGATCCATGATGTTCTGGGATATGGTCTCACTGACGGGCTACCTGGTGCTCAATGTGGTGATCACCCGGGTGACTCTCGGTTGCGAGCGCAAAGGCGTGCCTCCTCCGGGTTGGATCAGGCCTGTGATTCTGCTGTCGATTCCATGGGCGATCAGCATTCATACGGTGACCGCCTTTCTCTACAACGGACTTCCAGGCCGCTCCTTCTGGCTGACTGCGATTCTGGCGCCGCGGTTCCTGGCCTCCGCATTCGCCGCCGGCCCGGCACTCCTGATCCTGCTCTGCATGATCATTCGCAAACTCACACCGTTCGATGCCGGCAAAGAAGCGGTCCGGAAGCTGGCTGTGATCGTTACCTACGCGATGATCGTAAATATCTTTTTCGTGGCAGTGGAAATCTTCACGGTTTTTTACAGCGGAATTCCCGAGCATCTGCAGCATTTTTTGTACTTGTTCTCCGGATTGAACGGGTATGGGGCACTGGCGCCATGGATGTGGACTGCGGCGCTGTCAGGGGCGGGTTCGGCAATCCTGCTGATCTTCCCGCGCACGCGCAATGATGAAAAAACACTGGCACTTGCCTGCGGCCTGCTCTTTTTCTCGCTCTGGATCGACAAAGGGATGGGACTGGTCGTCGGCGGCTTTATCCCATCGCCGCTCGGTCATGTGATGGAATACGCTCCGACGCTCCCGGAGGTTGCCATCGCGCTCGGCATTTGGGCTACCGGTATGCTCATGGTCACGATTTTCTATAAGATCACGCTTTCGGTCCGCGAAAGCCTCGCCGCTTGACTCGCATCATAAAGCCGCCGGCCCACGCATGTCCGGCGGCCCACCAAAGCCGAATCTGCAGTTCTCTGGTATTGATCCCAAGTCCGTCTGGAGTGCGGCGACTGGTCGCCGCTTTGGAGATCGTCCTACTGGCACGACCAGGCAGCTTGCTGCCTGGAATTCCACGAATCGGAATCCGGCCGTGCTGCCATCAAGCGTCTATCACTTCTGCCCAACGGCCGGCTGCTTTATCGCCTCAAGCGCCGCTGGCGGGACGCAACCTCCCACGTCATCTTCGAGCCCCTTGATCTCATTAAGTGAATCGCCCCATTCAAACGTAGTGCGGGCGACCCTATTTGCGTGATCGGCCACATGCGGGATTCGCGTTGCCCTTTTCTCAGGTAGCCACTACAGTAGAGTTCAGCCAAGATCCAAGCTGGCCCTCATCCTGGTCAGCCTGGCGATGCGGAAGCCCGGCGAGGAGGAACTCGCGAAGTTTTTCCCGAAGAAATGGGGCTGCCGGATCAAAACGCTGTCTCGAGAAATGCGGAGGAGATCTCTTTTGCGCGTTTTCGTGGCAGCACCCGCCCTTCCCGCTCTTCTTTCCTTTCTTACGAAATAATGCCGCCTGCCGATATGTGCTTGCGGGGGATTCCTCTGTCAAAAGTGCAATTTTCCCGGCGTGTGAAGTCATCCGTGCGGGTCATTGCTTTTTGCGCATTCGGGGAAGGGGCATGGCCAGCGAAATCGAGGCCGTCCAAACAACGGAAGAAAACAGTATGCCGTCCCCGGCTGGGGTTGCCGAGTGCACGGCTCCGTCGTTGTCCACCGGGGAAACCATCGCCTCGCTCATGGTCCAAGAGGGCTATGTCACGAAGGAGCAGCTTCGCTATGCCAAGCGCATCCGGAGTAAACTCCGTTCTCCCAAAACCGTGATCGGAGTGCTGGAGGAACTCCATTTTATCCGTACGGAAGACGTCCGCGAAACGCTGCGCTCACAGAAGGTGGAGATTCCGCTTGGAGCCTTGCTCGTCGAGCTTGGCTACCTGCGAGAGTCCGATCTCAGGATGGCGCTTTCGCTCCACATGGAGAAGCCCGGATTCAAGCTGGGTCGGATCCTGGTGGAGAATCACTTCCTCGCCGAGGAAGACCTGGTGGAGGTTCTGTCTTTCCAGCTGGGTTTTGAAAACCTCACTCCGACCAGGTTTCCGCCCGATCCGGAATTTCTGCGCCTCGCCCCGATCTCCTGGTTCCGGAGCCGCGATTGCATACCCCTGGAAAGGCGAGACGGCAAGGTCCTGATGGCGTTTGCCGACCCGATGGACAAGGTACAAATCGAGGCGGCCCGCAGCCTCTCTACGAACTCGTCCCGATATTGTCGCCATGTGGTCGGATCGGGAAGTGGCAACCCGCTGGCTGACACTCTTCCCCCGACATCGCGACATGAGGGGCGCGCCAATTCCGCCTGCCGAGAAAGAAATCTGCGCCCTGGCGGATCGTCCGGAACGAATCGCACAGCTGCGCCAACGCCTGTGCAGCCTGAGCTGGTTTATGGGCCGACTGAACGAATTCATCGCTCGAGCTGCAAACAAAGAGGATAGGGTCAAGGGCCGGTTCTGGGAAGCACGGTTCAAATGCCAGGCGCTGCTCGACGAAGCAGCCATCGCCGCATGTATGGTATATGTAGACCTCAATCCCATCCGGGCCGGTCTGGCAGCAACTCCGGAGGAAAGCGACTTCACCAGCATCCAGGAACGGATCCGTGCCTGGCAGGAAGAGACGATGACGACGGCCTCCGCGCCCGGCGGAGCGGCAGCACAAGACATGCAGTCTGCTTCTGCCGGCAATGGCACGCCAGTGCCGGAAAACACCGCCGAAATTCGGGATCCCATTCCCGCCATGACGAGTTCCTTTGGTAGTACAGCCAATCCCGCCCGCTGGCTTTGTCCCATTCAATCGGATTCCGGACGGCGCGGGATTCTGCAGATGACTGCAGCCGAGTATTTCGATTTGGTGGACAAGTCGGGGCGGATGACGCGGTCGGACTAGCGTGGAGCCATGGATGCCGATCTTGCGCCAATTCTGTTGCGGATCGGCGCCAACCCGGACGCGTGGCTTGAAACCGTCACCCGGTTCGGCTCCAAGTTTCGTCTCGCTGCCGGGTTTCTTACCAATCTGCGCAATTTTGCAGCTCAGCTCGGCAGGCGCTGGCTCAAAGGTGCAGCAGCAGCTCGAGCTGCGTTCGCGTCATTGCCGCCGCAATTGGCCTGACGTTCCGGGATCTTCAGGCATTGGCCGGCAAATCGGGCCCGGCAGCGAAATCCCCTACGGATCTGCAGATATCTTCTTAGCTCATTCGCAGCGACCGCTTGCGGCATCGTTTGTCCTCTATGTTCCTCACAGCCGCCGGTGAACTGCCGCCACGCCTTTGTGACCCTGCGGAGTTGCTTCACCCAGCGGTCACCACTCGTTTCCTCAATCCCGGACCGCCGCTCCCTGCCGGCAAGGCTCAGAAAAATAGACAAATATAAGATATGGTAATAATATCAGGCTTGATGGGTAGGCATGATGGGTGTCCAGGCTCTCCTCCAGGTTCTCCTCCAGGTTCTCCTGATGGGTGTCCAGGTTCTGCAATGTTAGGTAGGATGGGTAGGCATGATGGGTGTCCAGGTTCGCCAGGTTTGATGGGTGTCCAGGTTCGCCTTTATGACGCGACTTTTCCAAGCGGCGGTGGAAATCCGCGTTTTTTGCGGATTTCCACGGACGCGGCATTTTCCATCAGGCCTTCAAGCG
>Ga0315277_10000372_pt1 | contig 72050 bp, 58 predicted proteins | sample YL17G05_15_MG_FD_203695 | JGI IMG/M metagenome (GOLD analysis project Ga0315277, IMG submission 203695) | Sediment microbial communities from Yellowstone Lake, YNP, Wyoming, USA - YL17G05_15 | ecosystem: Environmental > Aquatic > Freshwater > Lake > Sediment | place: USA: Wyoming | collected...
GAATGAAGGCGTGAGGGAGTTCTACGACGTCTGGAAGAACTACGCCAGCAAGATGGGTCCGAGACTGCAGAAGGCCGTGACCGAGGGCCTGCAGGGATACGACACCGTCACTCAGAGCCTCGACAAGCACACGCGGAAGATGAAAGAGCGGGCGCAAGGTCTCCTCGCCAAGCCTGAGGAACCGCGCAGCCTCGATGATCTCTACGGCGCCTGGCAGGAGTTCGGGACGTCCACCAGGAAACAGATGCAGGGCGCGATGGGCCAGGGATTGGTGGAGGCTGACGAGTTGACCAGGACATGGCTCGACTTCAGCAGCCGCATGGATAAGCTGGTCTCAGATGTCGGCGGACAGGGCGCGGACTACGCCGATCTCGCGGAGCTCTGGCAGAAGTTCTCCAAGGAAATCGGGGGCTCTCTGATGTCCGTTGTGAACGGAACGGGCAAGGACATGGAAAGTCTCCAGAAGACCTGGAACGACTACCACTCCAAGGTCGAGCGGGAGATGGTGCAGCTCGCCAGCGACGTCGGTATGAACTACCAGCAGCTCTACATTCGGTTCTTCGAGCAGCAGAGCGAGGCGTTGAACAGCCTCGGGCAGTGGTGGCAGACCGCGGTCGAAACGACGAGAAAGCAGCTCGGCGACATGCAGCGCAGGCCGCAGGAACGTGAGAAGAGGCCCGGAGAGACGAGACGCTGATATCGCTGCGTCACCTTCGGAAATCGCAAGCCGGAGCACTACCTTCCGGTGACAGTCGGGAGACCGATATGCAACCTCACTGATTAGCCCCGGCGATCACCCGCGATTCTTCTTGCCCACAACCGTCCGATGCCCCCGCCAACAAGTCTCGGAATCGCTCCGTCCGGAGCGGAGACTCCCGCCACCGCCAGGACCTACTACAACGATGGAACCGGACCCATAACCCAGTCCTGGCGGGACTTACCCTTTCATCGCGACCGACTCCGCTCAGCGCATCCTCCTCATGGCGGGTGATTACAGCCTGAGGCCGACCGTGATAGACGATAACGGCGGTACCTCGGAAGTCGTGATCGTCCCGGTCATCCGTTGAGAGCGGGAGCACCGCCATAATCAGAACATGACTGGACAGTGAACCCTCTGCCCCTTTGGCTCCTCGCGCTCCTGCCGCGGCTGGCCCAGCCAGCTGCGGACCCCCGTTGCAGTAATCACAATCGCATCATCAATATCCTCGATTATCGCTACTCGACTAGCAATTCCCGGCCATACACCTTCCGCAGGAAGTCCGTCGAGAGACGATGCCTCCGGCCACGCTTCTCCTCCTCGGAGAATATCGACATCGTCTGCTGCCGGCCAATACGGGGCGATGGAGACCAGAAACGCGGGGAAGTGCATCGATGCGGCGGTTGGAGTCCTTGGCCTCTTCAGAAGCGACACTGCCCGATGAGCTCCTCCGTGATCTGCGTTCTCTCGTCGAATGCAAGGAGGAGCTCGCGATGACACGAATTCCTGGAGAAGAAAAGGTGAGTGAGCACGCCGGCGTCCTTGGCTGCCTGGATCGCCGGCACGAAGTCGCTGTCGCCCGTAACCACGACCGCTTTTTGTATCTGATGATCCCAGCTCATCCTCACGAGGTCCACGGAAAGCAGGACGTCGACGCGCTTCTGCTCGAACGACTCGCCTCTTCTCTCCAGCCTGCCGAGACGGACTTCGAACCTTGGCAGGCGCTGAAGTCCCGCGATGAAGCTGTCGGCCCGGCTGTGACGCTCTGATTCCTCCTTCGTCGGCGGGCTACCTTGGTAGGGCATGCAGTGATAGAAGTAGGTCCTTAGCCGCTCATAGCCCGGACCGGCGAGGACATCCGAGAACTTTTCGTACGCGATCCTCGCCCCGTTGAATTCCTTTTTCAGCACTGTGCCAATGTATCCGCTATCGATGAAGACCGCTGCGCGCATCTATGTCATCCGTCCACACACGCCCAACCTATCAGAGTATATTGGAACCTGCAGTCCCCCGTGGGAACTGCAGGGCGTATTTTCCGATGCCGTCCCATCATGGAACGGTAGGGCGTATTCCAGTTATGGCATTCTTCTTCGGTATATGAATACTTTGTGCGGAGTTATGGATTCCAGAAGCAGATGAGATTATTGGGGCGCGAGGAGACCCATCACCTCGGCGATTTTGGCGGTGATTTTCCCGGTTCCTCTTTCCCCTTCAGCTCCTCCGCTGAGAGGCCTCCTTCTATCGTTCTCTTCCTTCTCTTCAGGAGAATGAGGATAGCTGCTATGATTACTGCGACAACCACCAATGCGACTACGGCGGCAATCACGTTCGGGGTCATGTCGGTGAGCGGCGGGTTCTCCTTCTCGACCACTTGGAACGAATGCTCTCCAGTCTGCGGATGGCGGGCCTCGTTGCCGGTTCCATCTGAGGCGTTGATGTAGTAATAGACCGTGCCCGGTTCTGATTGGGCGGGAATGGTCGCCTCGTAGGTATCGCCTGTCGTCTTCGTCATCCTGACCTCGATGAAGGTCGAAGCGCCCACCGCCTTATAGTGCAGGTAGACAGCCTCGACGCCGACATCATCCGTGACGTTGGCGGAAATCACTATTTCATCGCCCTTCTCCACATCGTCATGAGGAGCGTGCGCTATGACCGGCGGGACATCGTCGATCACCTCGAGCTGCTTCGTCGTCGTGTTACTCAGCCCGCCAATGTCCCTGACCTCAAGGCGGATCGTGTAATCTCCGGGTGCTGAGTATTGATGCTGGGCCGTCCTCATGCTGGACCACGAAGTGTCCCAGATGCCATCGTCCTCCCAGTCCCAACGAATCTCAAGGGAGGTGGGCTCTTCCGGGTCAGTGGATGCGGAGGCGTCCACCGCGAAAGAGGTGCTTAGATTCCCGGCGATGGGCGTGACGCTGAAAGTGGCCACGGGCGGCAGGTTAGAGGGAGGGGAGATTGGCTCCATGAGGGGATACCTGTCCCTGTTGTCGGAATCGATGACGTATGGCGTATCACCCATTCCATCACCTCCAGGAACGTCCTGGTTGGGGCCACTGAAAGAGTCGACGCCAGCGTAGTCTGACCAGTAGTTCCCGCCACTCGGGTAGCCGTCATCCCAGGAGTTCCCGGGCGATCCCACAGTGAACGCTTGCGGGGAATTGTTGATGAAGTTGTTGTGATGGACAGAGAGGTTGCCAGAGGAATAAATGAGAATCCCCAGCGAACCGTTCGACGTGATTTCGTTGGCGGTGAGCGTGACATTATTCGAAGCCCCCATGAGGAAACCAGAGCCTGCATTGTCTGAAATCTTGTTGGCGGTGAAGGTGACGTTGCTGGAGAATCCAAGGACTATGCCACCCCAGTCATTGGAGGAGATACTATTATTGGCTATCATGGCGTCATCCACAAAGAACATCTCGATGCCTGCATCGGTGTCGACAATCGTCAGATTCGCTCCAACGAATCCCGTGCAGTTGGCCACTAGGAGCTGGCCAACGGGGACTCCATCCAGCACAACGTCACTGCGGTCCTTGTAGTAGCGGAGGGGTTTCCCATTCACACTATTGTCAATGGATATGGTGTGTGAATTAAAATAGGGAACGGAGTCGCCGTCAAGCCAGACCCCGTCGTGAAGGAAAGTGTTGGCGGTGACTGTGACGTTTGTCATGTAGGTCAGTGCGACCCCAATTTCCGTATTGAAGAAGACATCATTGTCCGCAATCGTGGCGTTGGAGGATGAGAAGAGGGCGATGCCGTCGGTGTTGTTAGAGACGCTGTTTGCCCTGATCACGGTAAAGGGCGTGTACTGGACATGGATGGCAAATGAAACGCTTGACGTGATATTGTTTCCTTTGACGGTCACGTTGAAGGCGTGCTCAATGCGGACGCCATAATCGTTTCGGGAGAGATTGTTCGTTGCGACAGTGACATTGCCCGATGACCTGAGAAAAACGCCATATCCTCTACAGGAGGAAACGTTATTGGCGGTGATTGAGACGTTATCTGAACTCCAGACGGCGATCCCATAAGAGAATCGCGACGTGACTTCGTTACCTATGACGATCGTGTCATTTGCGTACGAGATGGCGATGCCAATACCGAAGCTTGATATCGAGTTGGCGGTGATTGATGAACCGGGCGTGGATACCTCGACGCCTACGTCATTGTCGAGGAAATCATTCGCATCGATGGCAATTCCAGAGGAATCCGAGAGGGCCACCCCGCGGTCGTTTGACCAGTAACTGTTCGCAACGACTGAGACATTCGAGGATTCCGTGATATGCGTGCCATCTCCGTTGGAAAGTGAGACATTGCACCCCGTGATGACCGAATCTCTCACCTCGGACATGAAGATGCCGAGATAATTCCTCTCCGAAATGAGATTCTCGACGCGTCCATCCGAGACATTCGTCAAGTCGAGGCCCACATTCGTAGGATTGCCAGAGTGCACATAGACACCGCGAATCACGAAATGGGCGTCCGTATTCTGAATGATTATGCCCCCCGCTGTGGATGCGTTGATTTCCCAGCCCTCGATGATGTATGGATCAGAAGGCGTGCCTATCCCGCCCGTGACTCCGTTCGCGACGGTGAATTCCCCGTTGCCGTCTATGAGAATCGGAGCATGAGGGGTGTACGCCGATGCTTCCTGAGGGATTGAAACCAGAACCGACAAGGAGCTCAACACGAGAATCCCTAGAACGACCGATGACCGCATCTTCGTTACCGCAAGCATGGCCCAGCTCCCTATGTTCGAATCTGAGCATGTCGATTGTCCATAATAAAAGTGAGCGTGGAAGAAGGCGCGTCACTTGCCGCCCTTCGGCTCTATCCTCTCCAGCCCGCCCATGTACTCCCTCAGCACCGGCGGCACCTCGAGCGATCCGTCCGCCCTCTGGTAGTTCTCGAATATCGCCCTCAGGGCGCGAGACGTCGCGATGGCGGTGCTGTTGAGCGTGTGCAGGAACCTCTTCTCCCCGCCGACCTTCCCGCACCTGACGTTCAGCCTGCGCGCCTGGTAGTCCGTGCAGTTGCTGCATGAGACGACTTCTCCATATGATTTCGTGCGGGGGAACCACGCCTCGATGTCATACTTCTTGGCGGCAATCGTCCCTATGTCCCCCGTGCAGACGTTCACCACCCTGTAGGGGATGTTGAGCTGCTGGAAGAGCGCCTCCGCGTTGGACAGGAGCTCCTCGTGCATCTGCCAGCTGTCCTCCGGCCTGCAGAAGACGAACTGCTCCACCTTGTTGAACTGGTGAATCCTAAAGAGGCCTTTCGTGTCGACCCCGTGCGCCCCTATCTCCTTTCTGAAGTTCGTCGAATATCCAGCGAACTTCATCGGCAGGAGGTCCTCGTCGATTATCTCTCCCTGGTACATCGCGCCGATCGGGTGCTCTGAGGTCGCGATGAGGTACAGGTCCTCTCCCTCGATCTTGTACATCATGCTCTCGAAGTCGCCGAGGTCCACGACGCCCTCATACGGTCCGCGGCGGAGCATGTATGGCGGGAGCACAGGCGTGTAGCCCTTCTTCACGAGGTAATCGAAGGCGAACATCACGATCGCGATGTCCATCAGCGCCAGCGGGCCCTTGAGGTAGAAGAATCCCGCGCCCGCCACCTTCCTCGCGCGCTCGAAGTCCGCCACGCCTAGGTGCTCCATGAACTCGCCGTGGGGCATCAGCTCGAAGGGCGGGACCTTCGGCTCGCCCCAGCGCTTGACCTCGACGTTGTCCGCGTCAGAGGCCCCTATGGGCACGGACTCGTGCAGGATGTTGGGGAGGCGCATCAGCCCGCGCGTGATCTTCTCCTTGAGGGCGTCGACCTCCTTCTCGGCTTTCTCGATCTCCAAGGGCAGGCGGGCCGCCTCGTCCACCTTCGCCTTTACGTCCTGCCCGGCCTTCTTGAGGCTCGCGACCTCCTTCGTGAGCTCGTTGCGCTTGCGGCGGATGTCCTCGACGAGCTGAAGCTCCGCCCGCCATTCCTCGTCCCATGTGATGACGTGCTCGAGGAGCTGCATCTTCTCAGAGGCACCGCGCTTCTCGAGGTCCTGTCGGATGATGTCGGGCTTTTCCCTGACAAGCTTGATGTCAAGCATTCCGAGACCGGAGAAACGTCAGTCTATAAGTAAGCTTCTTGGCGGTTTGCGGAAAGGCAAGAGACGCAGGGCTATCCACCGCAAGACCCGGCCCGAGCCCTTACCCAATATGTATAAATAGAGTCGGCGGAATCGACTGTTTCACATGGCTGAGAAGAAGACTAGGACCACCGCCAAGAAGGTCAAGGACAAGTGGAAGTCGAAGAGCTGGTACTCAATCCTCGCCCCGGACATGTTCAACCGAATGGCGATAGGCGAGACCTTGACCGACGACCCGGCGAAGCTGCCCGGCCGCATAACCCAGGCGACCGCCCAGGACCTGACCGGGGACTTCAGCAAGATGCACATCAAGCTCATGCTCAAGGCGTTCGACGTCAGGGGCAACGAGATCCTCACTCAGTTCGTCGGGCACGACATGACCTCGGACTACATCAGGAGGCTCACGAGGCGCAAGAGGACCAGGACCGATTCCGTGATCGAGGTAATCACCAAGGACAATTGGAAGGTCAGGGTGAAGCCGATGGTCATAACCGACAGGAGGATCCAGTCGGCAAAGCAGACCGCCATCAGGGCGATCATGGTAAGGACCGTCAAGGAGATCGGCGGGAGGGGCACAATCGGCGACCTGGTGAGGGTGATGATATCCGGCGAGCTCTCGAAGGAAATCGCGCAGGCCTGCAAGAAGGTGCAGCCGATATCCCGGGTCGAGATCAGGAAGTCGGAGGTCATCAGGATGGGCACGATACCGGAGCCCTCACCTCCAGCGCCGCCGCCCGAGGGCGCCGCGGAAGGCGAGGCGCCGGCGCCTCCTCCGCCGCCACCGGAGACTCCGCCCTCGCCGCCGGAGCCCGCGCCTGAGGAGATAATCGAGGAGGAGCCTGAGAGTTGAAAGTCGGGGTGGCTCAGCCTGGTGGAGCGTCGGACTCATAGGGTACGCTTCTGAAGAGGCGCTCCTGGGGCATCCGGAGGTCGCGGGTTCGAACCCCGCCCCCGACACCTAACGCTGTTCGCTTCCATCGTGCAGGAGAGCATTTCCTCCCGCAATCCGGCTACCGTTGTCGCCGGCCATCGTCGGGGAATGGGCTTGGACGTTCGGAACCGCGAGAAGCGTTCCGGTCAGTATCGCCAGAATCAACACAAATGCGGCTTTCATGGTCGATATTGGTCCTCCGTCTGTATATTAACTAATGCCGCGCAGAACGACTAGTGCCTAATGCCTAGGCAAAGACCTACCGAGCGCGCCAGCAAGAAGTTTCAAATCCCCGCTGTCAATTCGCAGGACCATGATACCCTCCAAGGAGGCCGTGAAGCAGCAAACAGGCATGAGCATCTGGAAGCAGCTCTACGGGATGATATGGCTGAATGTCCTCGCCTTCATCCTCGTGCCATCCCTCCTAACGCCGGCGCTCGGTCTGACCGAACCGCCGGTGCTCATCAGAGTTGCCCATGTGGTTGCAGGGATTGCGGTTCTCGGACTTGCCGCCTTCAATTACGTGAATCTGGCGAAGACAGAGTGCCCAGACCGGCTGAAAAGAATCTCCAAGTCGACGGTCCAGCTGTCCGTGTTTGAGATGATCCTGGGCTTCATCATGGCGCTCAACCTTTGGACGCAGCAAAGCTTCTGCAACATAGACTTGATCAGCCTAGCGCATATCGTCACCGCCCTCGCCATCATCACGCAGGCGGCGTCCGTCGCGACGGGCTACGACATGTGGGAGGAGAAGGAGTTCGAGCCGAAGAAGATGGAAGCCAACCCGAAGCCTTCATAAACCCCCGCCGCTTGGCTACCTCCAATGGCCCGCTTCCCTGAGGCCGAGAAACGCCTCCTGGTCAAGAAGATCTGCATGAAATGCTACGCCAGGAATTCCATCAGGGCGACTCAGTGCCGGAAGTGCCGCAGCAAGGAGCTCCGCCTGAAGGCGAAGGAGCCGAGGCGGGAGTAGCCGCCTCATTCTCTCCGCGATGGCGGAAGCGAATCGCATGCGAGCATTTAAGTATTTGTCGCGTAATAATTACGCGAATGACGCGCATGGAGAGCCACTTGGCCAGGTTCCGCGAGTTCAAGAGATCCGCCGAGCTGTCAGATTCGGACGCCATGAAGGTTGAATCCTGGTTCCTCGCCGCCTACCACGCCATAGAAGCTTGTGCGGCAAAGCATCGAATTCACATCCAGAAGCACCATCTCGTTCCCCGTGAACTCGAACGCAACCCCGCCATCCTCGGCGAGAGGACGAAGCAAGTAGCCGATGCGTTCCGTTATCTGGACTTCGAGGCGCGGGCCAAGTTCGTCTACGGCGGCTCAGGCAAGGCGTCCGACCTGACGCGCGCAAAGCGCAGCTTCGAGACCATCGAGTCGGCATGCGAGGATGTACTCCGATGAATCCACACAAGCACGACGAGGCGGTGGAGGCGATCCGGCAAGGCTTGTCCCGTCTGCGTGGAGTGCGATCAGTCGTCCTGTTTGGATCGACCGCCCATGGCTCGGCGACTGAGGAAAGCGACATCGACATCCTCGTTGACTGCGACCCGGGCGTCACCGATGCTGTCCGCAAGGTCCTCTACCGCATAAGCGCGCAGCACGAGGTCAACGTCAGCCCAGCATTCTATAGCGAGAAGGAGAGTGCGGAGTTCGACACCCAGTTCATGGAGTCCATACTCAGGCACGGAAAGCCTCTCGTGGGGGAACTGCCTCGGCTCAGCCCGCACGATCTCGACCTCCAGCCGCTGCGTCTCGTGAGCTACCAGATAGACGGACTCAGCCTCAGGAAGAAAGCCCAGCTGCTGCGCATCCTGGACGGCTACCAGACCGAGAAGACGATCCGGCGCAAGAGATACGCGACGCAGACGGACGGTTTCGTGAGAAGGGTGGGCGGCTGGCGGGCGGGTAGGGGAGCGGTCGTCGTTCCGGAGGAGGCGGTTCGGGAGCTGGACGCCATCCTTGAGGAGTTCGGCGCCACGCGCACCATGATTCCAATCTGGTGCCAGCGACCATGAGCGGCAAGGGATCCCCTCCTCCAGCAATCCCCTTCGACCCGCAATCGTGAGAAGAATCAATATCGATTGTGGACGATGGGGGTTCATGCGGCTCACGGTTGACCATGCGATTCGCTTGGAATATCCGGGCCTTGCCACGATTCTATTCGCGATAAACGGCGTGCACGTCGAGAAATCGCTCGACGACCTTGAACACTTCAAGTCCGAGGCGTTCCAGAGATTCAGGTCCACGTTGAGCCTCGAGACGCTAAAGGATGTCCCCGCGCTCAGGGCCTATCGTGACTTCTTCTGGCGGGTGGGGATCGACCCCACGAAGACCAGACCCGCCTCGGAGGCGCTGCTCAGGCGGGTGCTGCAGGGCAAGGGCATCCCGCGCATCAACACGCTCGTGGACGCTTACAACATCGCCTCGATGGAGACCCACGTGCCTCTGGCGGTGTTCGATGCCGCCAAGGTGGAAGGGGACATGGTGATGCGAATGGCGGTGGCGGGAGAGAAGTTCCACGGCATCGGCATGACAGCAGAGGAGACGCTGACCGGGAAGGAAGTGGTCGTACAGGACGACAGGATGCTCATAGCGATCTACCCATACAGGGATGCGGACTTCTCTAAGGTCGTGACGGAGACGAAGGACGTGCACATCATGGTCTGCGGCGTGCCCGGAATCGAGCTTGCCCGGCTAAATGAAGCCAGGAAGCTGTCGACAGACTACATCACCAGGTTCTGTGGCGGGAAGGTCACGGAGCCATGATGGAGGCCGCGAGACCGGCTCCATGCGGCTAGGGGAAAGTCGCGAATCCAGCTTCGCGGAAGTTGCGGTCGAAAGTCAGTGCACCGCGGATCCCCAGTCTCTCCATGAGGACGAAGGACGTGCAGTCAGTGAAAGACCAATGCTTGTCAGGGCGATCAAGGAATAGAGACCAAGCCGCCTCGAACACGGGAGGCTCTATCCTAACCATTTCCAAGGAGGACTCGCGCAGTGCCTTCCCCGCCGCGGCCGCGATGTCGTGCCGATTAGAATGGAACAGAATGGCAGTTATCGTCTCGTCGAAGATGTAGTCGGTGTAGACGAGGCTGTATCCAATCCCGCCAGCCTCCTTCTGCTCGTTCAGGAACTTCGATGCCTCGCGATGATGTTTGTCGCCACGGTTGAACCGGGCAACCAGGAAGTTGGAATCTACCAGTAGATGTTCCATGAGCAATCACTTCCCGTACAGCACCTTGTCAACGGTCCGCTCGTCCGTCTTCCCCATGTCGAAGACGATGGACGCGTCGTAGAACGGGTCGTTCTCGAGCGATCGCGCTGAGTCTTTCGACGAACTTGCGAGCAACGCGCGGTTGCGTAGCGCGAAGGTCGCCAGTGCTTCGACCGCCTCCCCTTGAGAGAGTCTTCGGCCCAGGACTCCTTCGAGTATCCCTGTCGCCCGATTGAGAAGGTCCTTCTGCGCCTCGGTCAAGCGTATAGTGGTCATCGTATACAATAATGCATCATTTCGTATATGTATTTGCCGTGCCAACACCGAGGCATGCCCCCTCGCGCAGATGTATGCGACCGACGATTGTATCCTTCTCACATGCTTTGGTGCAGGTTTATCTTGAACCGCGTCATGGACTCTCCCGGATGTCTATGTCCGAATTAGACAAGGGGAAATGGCAGAAGGAGATCGGGCTGCTGAGGGCGGAGAAGGACGAGTGGATGCGCACGAGCCCGAACTCGCCGATACCCCATGAGATCAGGCACCACATGAAGGGGCTGGAGTATTTCCCGCCAAATCCCAGCTACGTCTTCGCCGTCAGGCTGAACAAGTATCCGAACCCTGAGAAGCTGACGATGACGACGAGCAAGGGCAAGCAGAGGGACTGCCTCCGGTACGGATACTTCGAGTTCCAGATAGAGGGGAAGACGCAGAAGCTGCAAGCGTACATGTCCATCCCAGTCCGCGAGCACCAGCACGAGGAGCAGCTATTCGTCCCGTTTCGCGACTCCACCTCCGGAAAGGAGAGCTACGGGGCTGCACGGTACATCGACCTGGAGTTCAGCCCTTCGGGCGAGTACGTGCTCGACTTCAACCTCGCCTACAACCCAAACTGCGCCTACAGCGACGACTACGTCTGCCCCTTCCCGCCGCAGGAGAACTGGCTGCAGGTGCCGATCGCGGCGGGAGAGAAGAACTTCCCCAGACCGGGACACTGAGGGATTCGATGGCGGAAAAGACGAAGCGGGCGGAGTTCCACATATCCGGCTTTGACTGCGCGACCTGCACCAAGATAGTCGGGAAGGCGCTGGAGGGGCTGCCTGGTCTGACAGAAATCAATGTCAACTATATCGTGAGCAGGGGATACGTCGACTTCGATCCTGATCAGGTCAGCGAGCAGGAAATAGAGGACAGGTTGAAGGCGAAGACGGACCTGCGCGTGGTCCGCAGGAAGAGCGGTTGATTCGCGAAAGGTTATTGTCGCAGATGGTCTCCCCGCCACCGCCATGTTCGTCCATCAGGAAAAGCTCGGACGGATGGACAACTTCGGATACCTCGTCGCCGATGAGAAGACCAAGCTCGCCGCGGTCATCGATCCCTCGGTCGACTCACGGCCGCTACAAGCCTTGGCGGCGAAGAAAGGTTTCAAGATCATCTATATCCTGAACACCCATGACCATCATGATCACACTGCGGACAACGAGAGACTGGCGCGCGAGACGGGCGCCAAGATAGCCGCGCACAGGCTCGCGAGGACAAGGAAGGACATCTCCCTCGAAGATGGCGATGTCCTGAAGATTGGCAAGCTGGAGCTGAAGGTGCTGCACACCCCGGGTCACTCAATCGAGTCCTGCTGCTTCATCGCTGGCGTGGCCCTGTTCACGGGCGACACGTTGTTCGTCGGGGAATGCGGGCGCACGGATCTGCCGAGGAGCGATGTAGAAGCGATGCACGACAGCCTGCGCCACAAGATCCGCTCCCTGGACGATGACTTGACGGTGTACCCAGGTCACGATTACGGGAAGAGGCAGTCATCGCCTTTGGGCTACGAGAAACGGCACAACTACACTCTCAAACCGAGGACCCTGGCCGAGTTCATCAAGTTCATGAGCGAGCCTTGACCGCCTTCGGCTTCCTCTCCTTCTTCGCTTTCTTCTCCGGCGGCTTCGGCTTGTTGTTCTTGGCCTTCCCGGGGCACTCCATGTTGATACACAGGACCCACGTGCCCTTGCCCCGGAAAGTCGTCTCTATGATCGGGCTGCTGCAGTGCTCGCATTTCCTGCCCGTGACATGGATCGGGCCTTTCTGCGGCAGGGGATAGGTCTGGGTGCATTTCGGGTAATTGGCGCACCCCACGAACCTCTTGCCCCGGCCCGAATATCTCAGGGTCAGGTTCCCGCCGTCCTTGGGGCAGACCCCGATGTGCCTCCTCTTGACCACGCTGGGGCACTCCGAGTTGACGCACATCTTCGTGACCCTGCGGCCGTCCACGTGCTGTATCATGATCGACTTGCACTCGGGGCAGTGCTCGCCAGTCGCCTCCAGCTCGCCCGTCTGCGGGACGCTGTTCCACGTCCTGCACTGCGCGTAATTCATGCACGTGAGGTAGCGCCCGCCGCGGTTCGTCCTCGCGACGTAGAGGTCCCCGCCGTCCTTGGGACACTTGCCAACGACGTTCTGCTCCTGCATCGCCGCCTTGATCGATCTGCCGATAGCGTCACGATGGGTGTCCATCACGTCGAGAACGTCGGCGAGCATCTCCTGTGATTCCGTCACCACGTCCTTCTCCGTGCGGATGCTCCTAGCGACCTCGTCCATGTCCGACTCCAGGTGCGCGGTCATCTCCGGCTCGGTGATCTTTCTCGCGTGGGTCTCGAGGGCGAGCACCATCGCCCTACCAGTGCTTGTCGGCTTCAGGAACCTGCCTTCGATGTAGTTCCTCTCGAACAGCTTCTGGATGATCTCGTGGCGGGTGGACTTGGTGCCGAGCCCCTTCCGCTCCATTTCCTGAATTATTGACCCTTGTGAGTGCCTCGGCGGTGGCTTCGTCTTGTTGTGCTCCAGGTCGTGTATCTTGACTATCTCGACAGAATCACCCTGAGACATCGTAGGGATCGTTTTCTCTTCTCGGTCATAATAGGAATAGTACTTCCTCCAGCCGGGTGACTTGACCCGGTAGCCCTTGGCCGCGAATACCTCCTCGTTGACGTCGATCCGCGCCTCCTGATGCACCGCCACGGCGTTGGGCGCGAGAGTCGCGAGGAACCTGCTGACGACGAGCTCGTATATCCTCCAGTAGTCCGACCTCATCCCCGTCTTCTTCGCCGCATCGACGGGATAGATCGGCGGGTGGTCGGTCGTCTCTGTCTTCCCCCTGGTCGGACGGATCGAGGGCTGTGCGAGTATCTCGGTGGCGGCATCGCTGAACACGGATGCCTTGAGTTTGTTCAGGACCCCTCTGAGGTTCAGCGTCGGCGGATAGACCGTGTTGTCTGTTCGCGGGTACGATATGTAACCGTCCTGGTACAGGTTCTCGGCGATCTTCATCGCCTGCGCCGCGCTGAAGCCGATCCTGTTCGCTTCCGTGATGAATATCGTCGTGCTGAACGGGACCGGGGGTCGCTCCTCCTTCTCCTGTTCCTCGTAACTGATGACCTTCCCGTCGACGGCAAGGCAGGCCCTCGCCCTCGCCGCCTCCGCTTCGTCCCTCCGCCAGAACGGGTTCTTCTCGTGGGCCGCCCTGAACTCCTCGCCCTTCTTCAACTGTGCGAAGAGGGACCAGTAGTCCTGCGGGACGAAGTTCTCTATCTCCTTCTCTCGATCGACGACCAGTGCGAGCGTTGGCGTCTGGACGCGCCCGACCGAGAGGAAGTCGTGGCCTAGCTGGTTCGCGGCAAGCGACATGAAACGTGTGAGGGTCGCACCCCAAGCGAGGTCGACGACCTGGCGGGTCTCCGCCGACTCGGCAAGCGCATAGTCCACCTCCACCAGGTTCTCGAAGGCGCGGTCGATGTCCGCCTTCGTGAGAGCCGAGAACTTCGCACGCCTCACGGTCTTGTTCGGCGAAACCGGGCGCATTATCTCCAGCGCCTCGACGCCGATCAGCTCCCCTTCCCTGTCATAGTCGGTCGCGATGATGACCTCGTCGGTCTTGGCGGCGAGCTCCTTGAGCGTCTCGACGATGTTGTGCGCGGTCACTTCCTTGATCGGCTCGGCCCAGATCAGCTTCTTGAGCTCGGTCGCCTCCCATCTGTTGAACTCGTCGGTGTAGTCCAACTTGAGGACGTGGCCCCTGAGGCCCACGACCGTCCATTGGTCCCCGCCCCTGTCGAACTCGAACACGGCGACTTTGCGGGGGTACGACCGCCTCGTTTTGCCCTCAGAAAGTATGGAGGCGATGCGCATCGCGGCGTGGTTCTTTTCTGTGACGACGAGTCTGCGCACGGCAGTCAAAGCACAGCGGGACCCTATTTATTGGTTTGCGAGAAGGTATCAGGAGGGCTAGATTCCGTAGGAATCTAGACGACTGAACGCCACCGGAATATCACAGCAGCCGCGCGATGTCGCTCGGGTACTTCGCGACCTTGACCCCGACCTTCTCGAACGCCTTGATCTTCGATTCGGCAGTGCCCATGCCCCTCTGGATGATCGCCCCGGCGTGGCCCATGCGCTTCTCCGGCGGAGCGGTCAGCCCCGCCACGTAAGCCGCGACCTTTTTCGTCACGTTGCCCTCGATGTACCTCGCGGCCTCCTCTTCGGCAGTCCCGCCGATCTCACCGACAAGCACAATCTTCTCAGTCTGCTTGTCCTCCTCGAACAGCTCGAGCGCCTCGACGAAGTTCGTGCCGATTATCGGGTCCCCGCCCGAACCCATGCAGGTGCTCTGGCCCATCCCCGCCGCGGTCATCGCCGCAACGACCTCATAGGTGAGCGTCCCGCTCCTCGAGATGACCCCGACGCTGCCCCTCTTGAATATGTGCGAGGGCATGATGCCGCACTTCGCCCGCCCCGGCGAGATTATCCCCGGCGTGTTCGGGCCTATGATCGCGACGTTCTTCGCCCTCGCGTACGGCATGATGTCCAGGCAGTCGTGGAAAGGAACTCGTTCGGTGATGATGACGACCAGCCTGATCCCCGCCTCTATCGACTCCACGACCGCGTCCTTGGTGAAAGGCGCGGGCACGAAGATGATGCTCGTGTCAGCCTTCGTGGCGGCGACCGCCTCGGCGACGGCGTCGAACACGGGCACCCCGTTGACCTTCTCACCCGCCTTCCCCGGGCTCGTCCCCGCAACGACCTTCGTCCCGTAGTCCATCATCGCCTTTGTATGGAACTGGCCCTGGTGGCCGGTGATCCCTTGCACCAAGACCTTGCTGTTCTCGTCAAGCAGAACCGCCATGTCACTTCCCCCTGAGCCTGACCGCTTCCTCCGCGGCCTCTTCCATCGTGTCCACGGGGACCATGCCCGCGTCCTTGAGGATCTTCTTCGCCTCTTCCTCGTGGAGGCCTCTGATCCTTGCCACGACGGGCACCTTTGCCGGCTGCGCCTCGAGCGCCTCCTTGACCCCAATCGCGACGGTGTCGCACTTGGTGATGCCGCCGAAGATGTTCATGAGGATGACCTTGGGGTTCGCCTTCATCAGGAGTTCAAACGCCTCCTTGACCTTCTCGGGGTCGTCTGTGCCGCCAAGGTCCAGGAACGTACCGCCCTTCCCGCCCTTCTTGTTCAGAGTGTCGAGCGTGGCCATGGTCAGCCCCGCCCCGTTCGCGATCACGCCTATGTCCCCGTCGAGCTGGATGAACGCGATGCCTTTGTCCTTCGCCTCCTTTTCCAGCGGCGTCAGGTCCTGCTCGACCCTCGCGTACTCCTTGTGGCGGTACATCGCGTTGTCGTCGATCGTGACCTTCGCGTCCCCCGCGACGACCCTCCCGTCCTTCGTGATGACCAGCGGGTTGATCTCGACGAGCTCGGCGTCCTCGGCCTTGAACATCTTGAACATCCTCTGTGCGATGTCCGCGACCTGGTCCGCCAGCGCCTTCTCCAGCCCGAGCTTCCTCCGCAGCTCTCTGATGATGAAGGGCTGCATGCCGATCAGCGGCGGGATGTGTATCTTCAGGATGTCCTTGTCGGGCACCGACTCGATGTCTACGCCACCCATCGTGCTCGCCATGAGCAACGGGGCCCGCGCCGCCCTGTCTATCATGAAGCTGATGTAGATCTCCTTTCCGACGTCCAGCTTCTCCTCGATGAGAGCCTGCCTGACCTTGTAGCCCTTGATGCTCATCCCGATTATGTCCCCGACCGCCTTCTTAGCCTCGCCGGGATTCGTGGCGAACTTGATGCCGCCGGCCTTCCCCCTACCGCCGACGAGGACCTGCGCCTTCACCGCCACAGGTGAGGCGATCTCCTTGACGTCAGCGGCCGATGAGACTACCGCGCCTTTTGGCACCGGGATGCCGTACTTCGAGAAGACGTTCTTTGCCTCGAACTCGAACAGCTTCATGCTCCGACCCGGGGCGGCTCGATGCCCTGGACGGATATATCAATTGCGGAGATGCGCTGCCCGGGTCATCCGGCGGTCGATGGAGCGGCGGTAGCGTGCTCACTTCTTGCTGATCGGCGTGCCCGTGGACATCACGAGGTCCCTGTACGCCTTCATGAGCTCCTTTGTAATCGGACCCGGCTTGCCTTCGCCGATCTGCCGCCCGTCCACCTTCGCGACGGGGCCGACCTCGGCGGCGGTACCGGTGATGAAGCACTCGTCCGCGGTCCAGACGTCGAAGAGCGAGAAGAACTGCTCGCGGACCTGGTACCCCCTCTGCGTCGCGAGCTCGATGACCGTCTCCCTCGTGATGCCGGGGAGGTTGGTCGATGTCGGCGGCGTGGTCAATGTCTTCTTGTTGACTATGAACAGGTTGTCCGCAGATGCCTCTGACACGAAGCCCTGCAGGTCCAGCATCAGCGCCTCGTCAGCGTTCGTCGCGTTCGCCTCGATGCGCGCGAGGACGTTGTTGAGGTAGTTGAGCGACTTGATGCTAGGGCTGAGGCTCTGCGGCGGGATTCGCCTGTGCGACGCGGTGATGACCGAGAGGCCCCTCTCGTAGGCGTCGCCGTAGAGCGACAGCTGCGGCACCGCGATGATTATCACGCTTGCTCCCTTCTTGCACTTCCTCGGGTCGAGCCCGAGGTCGCCCTCTCCCCTGGTCACAAGCGGCCTGATGTAGCCCGTCTCGATGTTGTTCCGCCTGCACGCTTCGAGGATGAGCTCCGTCATCTCGGCCTTGCTCATCGGCATCTGCAGGTCTATCGCCTTGGCAGACAGGAAGAGCCTGTCCACGTGCTTCTCGAGCTTGAAGACGCGTCCGTTGTAGGCCCTTATGCCCTCGAACACGCCGTCGCCATAGAGGAAGCCGTGGTCGAGGATCGATACTTTCGCCTGGCTCTGCGGGACCCAGTCGCCCTTGACGTAGAACAAGTTCTCCATGGCAAATTCTCCTTCCGATTAGCTGATTGTGGGAGCGGATAAAGAGTTTACCGTGGGGATTCACTATACGAGCATTTCGCCGGTGAGACGCTCGTAAAGATTCGCGTATAACGAGCTGACTTGCGTCAGGACATCTGATGGCAGGGCGGGGATCGGCGGCTCGACCTTCTTCTTCTCGCGCGCCGCCATGAGCTTCGCGTAGTATCCGGTCGACCGGTAGTACTGCCTCACGAACTCCTTGCTCAGCTCGACGCACTTCCCGTTCTCGTACTCCTTCGCGTCCCAGAACCTGTCCTCGTCGGCGGTGCCGAAGGTGTCCACGATCATCAGCTCCCGCCGCGCGTCGAGGGCGAACTCCTTCTTGCCGTCGACGTGGATGAGGCCCCGCCCCCTCACGTCCTCGCGGACCTTCTTGTCTATCCTCATGGCGGTCTCCCTGACCTCCTCGTAGTCGCGGCGGGTGAGCCCGGCGATGCGCAGCGCCTCCTCGCGGTCGACCGGCCTGTCGACCTTCTCCAACTTCGTAGTCTGCTCGAAGAACGGGTCCGGCAGCTTCTCGCCGTATTCCGGCTTGTGGCCCTTGGGGAAGCCGAGGTCCTGGGGCTCGATCTTCCCCGCCTTGATCCTGTCGTGGAGCGACCCGGCGACGTAGTACCTCGTGATGAGCTCCAATGGGATGAGGTAGTTGCTCGTGCTCGTGCTGATGCGCGAGTAGTTCGGGATGATGTCCACCCTTGTCACGCGCATCTTGTTCGGCGCCGTCACCTCCTTGAAGTGCGTGGACATGCCCATCTCCTCGCACACCTTGAACCAGTGGGCGCTCGTCCTGCACAGCGTCTCGCCCTTGCGCGGCACGAGTGACGGGATGATCTTGTCGAAGACGCTTATCTGGTCTGTGAAGACGAACTCCAGCTCTGTGTCCGAGACCTCCCAGACTTCCTTGACCTTGCCCTTGCGGAGGAGCTTCATCGCCTCGGGATTCGCGGCGGCGGTAAAATGCTTTGCGCGTGCGGCTAGAAGACCTCTACCTCGCTGTGGACCTCGATGCCCTTGTCCGTTATGTTGTACGGCTTCGGGTCCCGCGAGTGCTTGTGCCGTCTCATCTTGATTATCTGCGTGACAAGCTGCACCGACCTGCTCTCTCCATAGATGAACCTGAGGCTGATGACCCCGTCGCTCACGTACTCGACGATGCCGTCCCTCGACGAGTACGGGTTGTCGTCCTTCGTCTCGGCGGTGAAGATGCAGGTCGCATCGGTCTTTCTTATCTGGTTGCAGAGGCTGAACAGCCTCGCTCTCCTCTCGACATCGTCCGCGAACATCATCCCCAGCAGCGACACGGAGTCTATCACTATCCTCTGGGCCCCGAACTTCTTGATGAACTCGGGTAGCTCGCCCTTGACCTTGGTGATTGTCGACTTCGCGTCGGCGGGTTCGAGCTTGATCAGCGCGAGCTTCTTGTCCTTCACGTAGGGGCTCAGGTCCCATCCGAAAGAGGCTGCGTTCGCGTTCAGCGACTCCGGTTCCTCCTCCAGCGTGATGAAGATGCCCTTCTCGTTGTTGATAAGCCCCTTCAACAGGAACATAAGGCCGAGAGTCGACTTGCCTGTCCCGAAGGAGCCCAGCACCGTGACCACATGTCCCTTCGGCAGGCCGCCGCCCAGCATCTCATCCAGACCGTCCACGCCCGTACTCACGAGTTCCATGCGATCACCTCAGACAATCCTCTCGAAGTTGAAGACCTCGAGTCCTCCATTGTACGTGACCATGGTGGGGAACCTGGCGATCTTGCCCTCGGGAAGCCGCGGCAGGACGCTCGTGAACTTCTCCACGTACATGTACCTCTGCCGCTTGCTGCTGGTGAGGTAGTGCTTCCACTCGAATACCAGGCAGCCGTCCACCGAGTCCATGATCATCTGCTCGTACTTCTTGTCCAGAATGCCCCGCGCGAGTATCAGGTAGATTATCCCGTCCCATGTCTTCGCCGCCCTCTGCATCCCCTTCAACGCGGCGACGAGGTCCTTCATCTCGACCGTCTCCGTCTCGATCAGGTCCGTCAGCGAGTCCACGACGACCATGGAGCCCCTGCCGTTCTCGTCGAGGAAGTTGACGAGCTCCTCGAGGATGTCCGTGGCCTTCGATTCGAACGGAGACTCCTGCTGGGTCCAGCTCGACGGGACGACTGTGTTCTTGAAGTAGGTGGAGGAGAAGTCCTTGAAGACCGTGAAGTCGCGGAATGCGAAGAAGAAGTCCGGGTTGAAGGAGGTTGAGAGTTCCTGGAGGATTCCCTCGCGCGACCTGGAGAACGTCACGTAGCAGATCCGCTCGGGCAGGTAGGCGTCGTCGCAGGAGCTGCCGAGCCTCCACCGCTTCACCCGCGGCTGCGCGCGGGCCATCGCGAGCTTGCAGGCGGACGTGTAGACGAACTCCTGCGTCCCAGCGCCGACGTCGCCCCAGAGCAGGACGACGGAGCCCGAAGGGAAACCGCCTCTCACGATGCCGTCGAGGTCCGCGACCCCGGTGGGTATGCGCTTGACAAAGGTCGGATCAATTTCCTTGACCGGCACTTCCTCTGCCGGTGGATCGATGCTGCCTGTTAGAGCCATCCCAGTGCACTAATGCCCCAGGTCGGATAAAGCCTTTACTCTGCGCTATATCTTCTTCATCCGGCCGAGCACGGGCTCATAGACGAGCCCCTTGTCCAGGAGGACATTGACCAGCTCCTCGAGCTTGTCCCTGTCGACCTTGTGCTTCTTCGCGCCATCGAGTATCGCGTCCCACGAAGCTCCCTTCCCGTCCTTGTCCAGCTGTTCGATCAGAGCCAGGACATCTCCTTCGAGTTGGTCGTCAGCGCCCTTCTGCGGCGCTTTCTCCGCGACCTTCTCCTCCACCTTGATGACCCCCTCGGTCTCCGGCGGGCGGGACTCCTGGAACTCGGGGAGGAGGTAGCGCAGCGACTCCGCGAGCATCGAGCTGTACCGGCTGAGGTCGACATTGCCATAGTGGGCGACGGCAGCCACGAGGCCTGCTGACAGCGCGCTGGAGCAGCCGAGCTTGAGGAGCTCCCCGACGGTCGGCGGGTTCATCTGGTAGGCCTCTCTGGCCGCCTCGAGCCGCTTCTTCAGGCTCTGGCAGCTCTCCAGGACCCAGTAGTCCCTCAGGTTGGCGTCGACCACCTTGACGATCTCGGGGCGGATCGACACGTAGGTCGCGCCGCTGTCGGGCTTGTAGACCCTGCTCTTCCCGGAGACCGCCGCGAACACCGGTGGCTTGAGCTTGGACATCGCCGCCGCGGCGGCCGGCTGGAACTGCCCCGCGTAGATGTGGAACGTCCCCGTGGGGTCTGTGATCCGGCCCCGCCACATCGGCCCCTGCTCGGTGCCGACGTTCTCCATGTCCGTGAGCACGCCGACAACGAACAGCCTGTTCACCTTGGCGCCCAGGGGCGTGACCACGTAAGTGGGACTCCTCTCGCCGCCATCGGACATATCCAATGTGCTGTCGTTGTACTCTCCCGCAAATACCCGCCAAGCCGTCTCCCTGTTCACGCAGTGTCCTCCAGCCCCTCGAGCTCCTCCAACATCGCCCTCGCCTCCTGCTCCACGTCAACCTTGAGTATCTTCGCGCCGTCGACGATCATCATCAGGCCGTAGTCGTCGCTCGTCACGTTGCCCCTGACTTCCACGGGCTGCGCGACGAGGAGGTCCGCCAGCTGGTCCCTCACGACCTCCTGGCTCATGTTCTCCTTCGCCTCCGTTATGCAGGCCTCGAGAGTCTTGCCGAGCAGGCCCTCAGTCAGATCCTTGCCGAAGACCGCGATGAGCGCGCCGCTGCCGTCGTCGACGACCGCCTTGACCCTGAGGTCCGGCGTGCCCTGCACTTCTCCGTGAATCCGGCAGGCCATCTTCCTGAGGACCCTCTTGCACTCGGGGCAGCGGTAGACCAGTCCCGAGCCTTCCTTGATGTCGATGACGATGCCTCTGACCACGACGTCGATCGCCCCGCCGCGCTCCGCCAGGTCCTCAATCCAGACGCGCGGTGACTTCTCCAGCTCCTCGACGGTGGGCAGCGTGCTCGCCTCGATCTTCGAGACCGCGGACCTCTCATCGAAGCTGAACTGCGGGATCCCCCGCCAGGCCTTGACGTAGCCGCCCTCGATCTTGAGGGTGTCGCTCGGCGAGATGCTGAAGTCCTTCCAGGCAGAGAACTTGACCTTGCCCGTCTCGTCCGCGAACGTGCCTGAGAAGACCGTCTTCGCGTCGCCGTTGACCTGGACCTGCCTCTTCTCGACGTCGAGGACCCTCACAATGAGAGCGACATTGCTCGAGCCTTCCTTGAGGTCCACGACCTTCATCGGGGTCGGTGGTCCCCTCGGAACTGAGCCCTTGCCCGGCTCGTATGGCGGGAGCGCATCGGGGCTCTCCTTCGCCAGGGTCGTCCTGTTCCCGAAGTTGACCTGGACCTGTCCCCTGAACTCCTTCGTGTAGGCGTTCCTCACGCGGACGACGTCGCCCTTGTGGAGGTCCAGCCCCTCGACGACCCAGGCGGTGAAAGGCACCGTCCCTGTCTGGTCACCGAGGATGCCGTAGAGGATGTCCTTGGGCCCTCCCTCGACGTCGATCTGCCTGCCGTCCACGCTGACGATCCTGCAGAGCATGTCGACGCTCTGCTCCCCAGGTATCAGCTCCTTGATCGTCTTCGAGACGCCGAGCTGCAGCCCTGTCGGGTCGCCCCCATGCTTCCTGACTATGCTCCTCTTCGCCGTGTCCAGCGAAACGCGGTACACGTTGAGGTAGTTGTTCAGCTCGTTCTCTATCTCCTTCTCACTTACCTTCCCGCCCAGCGCCCTGCTAATATCCCTAGCATGGGACGCGATCTCTTCCTGCATTCTTTTCACATTCCTGAGATGTCAATTTCTATCTCAGCGCGTGGAGATATCGGGGCAGGATTAATAGGCCTTTGCCGAAGGTAGGAGAAACTGAAGATACATGCGCGAAGGCGGCGGCGGTGATCGGAGCTTCCTGATGTCCTATTGGCTGAACATCTCGACGCGTTCGTAGGTCTTCTTGATGTGCTTCAGGAGCGTGTCGCGGTTCCGCCTCAGGTGGCTCTCGTACCAGACCTTGACGATGTCGCCCATGATACCGTGTATCTTGTCCAGGTCGACCTTCTCCACGTCCGCCTCGTAGAGGTTGTGCTGCGCCCAGAGGCGCTTCCAGCCCGAGTATTTGTAGTAGTGCTCGCCCTCGCAGTACTCGAACGTCATGCGCAGGCGGGGCTTGCCGTCGATCGTGATGTAGTCGAGCTTGAGCCCGTCCCCGATCCTGCCCTGGTCCTGGGTCTTGTCGAGCAGTTGTATCGAGTTGATTGCGGCGGGGTTGAACCCGGAGCGCCATGTCCAGTCCCCGTCGGGGAATGTGTCCTTGAACTGCGCGAAGGAGTTGTAGCTCGGCTCCAGGGTCAACGTGACGCTGATCTTGTTGAACCTCTTCCAGACCTTGAACAGGTCTTCGATGAAGGACCTGTTGAGGTCCGCCTTCTTGGTCGCCTGCTCGCCGACATCGTGGACAATTTCCTCCGTCTTCTTCTGAAGCTCTATGTCGAGAGAGTCGAACCAGTCCCTTCCCTGACCCTTTGATTTCGGAGACACGGCCATCACGAGTTGCGGAATATGAGTGGATGATAAAAGGCTTATGGATAATCGGATGTATTAATCGCCATCGCACGCCGCGGCGGTCAGGGCAGAGCCCGCTCGATGCCCAACCGGCCCCCATCGCTCGAGATGTTTGGAATCGACGATGATGCCGCCTGTCGCTCACCTTGTGCATCTCTCTGCGAGCACGGCAATGTTGCGGTGGCCCGGGGTGCTGTGGTACCTCGCCTCGCCTTTCTCCAGGACGGGGACGATCACACCGAGTTTCTCCAGACTCTTCAGCGATTTCCTCAGGGAAGCGTCACTCACTCCAGACAGCTTGATCGCGAGGCTCTTGGCCGTGTCGCCTTCCTCGAACTTCCCCATGATCCTCACATCGTCCTCGCTGAAGGCGTCCTCGAACCTCACTCCCCTCATCACAGGGAGCTTGATTGTCGTCTCGTCACAGTGATACGCCTCGACTCCGTTCTGGAACGCCGCGAGGATTGCAGCATCGGCGAGGATCTTCGTCCCCCCGCTGATGTTCAAGACGACCTCCCCTCCCGCCATGTGCGTCCGTATTGCCTTATTCATTCCATTGTAGCAGTCGGCGAAGTCGAAAGGATTGACGAAAACCGTATCGACCGTCCCGCCGCTTTTCTGCTCAAGGGCGATCATCAGCTTGAACTCCCTCCTTTCCCGGACATCCTCGCCCGCCACGAGAACCAGACGGTTGTAGAGGATGCTCCGCATCGCCGCGAAGATCTTCTTCTCATTGAACCCGAAGGTGCAGATCAGGGTCCTGACGCTCACAGCGGTCACTCCAGGAGGAGCTCGACGGCAGGCTCCGCCTTCACCACCTTCGCCCGCCTGTCTCCCTTCTTCGCGGTCAGGGTCACGACACCCTTCTCGACCAGCCTTGAGACATGATGGTTGATCGTCGCCTTCTTGACCCCGACGGCATCCGCAAGTTCCCTTTCCGTGAACTCGCTGTCCTTGTGGTCGATGAGGTAGCGGAGGATCTCCCTCTGCTTGGTCGTGAGGGTCTCGGAGTACTTGATGCGGAGGAGCGGGAGGTGGAACGGCTGCAGGGTGCGGTCGTGGACATAGGTGGCGGGAATCCCCTCCAGGATGCTGATCAGCAGGGCGGCGCTGCTCATGAGCTTCGTGCCGCCGGCGATGTTGAAGCAGGCGATCTCCGTGCCCTCCTTGCGGTACCTGCGGACATCCTGCTTCATCTTCTTGGCCACCTGCAGGAAGTCGAAGGCGTCGTCGACGGGGATGGGGACCGCCTTGATGCCGAGAGTCTCGCAGTAGGAGCAGACCTCGGACTTTGCCTTGAGACTCGACTCGTGATGGTCATGGTAGAAGACGACCTTCTCCACATCGGACGTTGCCTTGATCGCGGGCAGCAGCGCCTCGGAACGGAAGCCTAGTGTGCCGAACAGTACGGTCATGCTATCGCCTGTGTATTGGTTTGAGACATATTTGACAGATTTGTCAAACCGTATGTATATCTTTCATACCAATTCATCTTCGCGATGGTTTCATCCTGAATCACACGGTTTCAGTCAAGAGATAAGCCGCTAGCATCGTTTGTGTGGCTGAGATGAGACCATGAGAAATTCGCATGACGAATGCCCGCGGTGCGGCGCGATGGACAAGAGGCTGTCTAGGATGACGATCTATGAGAAGCGCGCAATCTTCGGCCTCCCGTTCCAGCAGTGGGGCTCCGGGGATTGGGCCGAGCTCTTCGGCGAGTTACCGTCAGGCTCGGAGTTCGCTGCCTAGAATCAACCAGACCGGGTTTCTGCCTTTATTGGCGGGGGATTTGCCGGATGCTTGCCTCCCGCCATCTTTCTCTCTTTTCTGCCCAATTGAGCAGAATGCCGCCACTCCTGAGTCTGACCGGGGCTCTCGTCCTACGGTCGCGTCTCCAGGATTCCCCTCATCTTCCTCAGCAAGAGCGCCGATACAGTCAGGGCGATCCCCAGGGCCTCGCGGTTGAGGTCGTGCGGCGGTTCCTCGTCCGCCTCGACGAGACACGAGTTCACGGTCGCTTCGTAGCGGAACCTGAGGTTCCTCCTCGCCTCCTCGAGGGCGGCTGCGTCGACCTCGCCCATCTCGCTCTGCGTCGGCCTGAGCCGCCTGTGGAAGTGGCCCGTGACCTCCTCGGAGAGATCCGATTTGCATTCGCAGAACAGCTTTGCGGTGTCTAGCTGCTGGTGTATCTCGAGGCCGACCTTGAGCCCGAGCGCAGGATAGTCCAATTTCACCGCCAACTTCTACTGCTGCGGGGCGCTCGGCTTCTTCCGCCTCATGAGGAGGACCACCGCAATCAGAGCGATGACGACGATGAGGATGATGCTGATGTAGAGGATGATTGGCGTCTCATCGACTATCGGCTTCTCGCCGGTGAGGAACGCGCTCGCGAAGTTGTTGGCTTCGCTCGCCTCTCTGACGAAATTGCCCGGGTCTGCAGTGACGTTCAAGTACTGCAGGCCGAGCACAGCATCCCACGCGACGTGGATGTAGGTCTGGCTGCTCGGTCCGATAGTTAAGCCCACATTAGCCAGGGTCCGTGTCGAGCCGCCGGCATACAGGGTGACGAGCACATGGAATGTCGCGCCGAGCGAGCCCCAGTTCTCCACGGTGATGTTCGCGGTGATGTTCTCGCCCTCCAGCGGGTGCATGTTCGAGATGACCATGTCCTCCGTCTCGACCACGATGTCCGGCATGGGCTCGACGAGCACGACAATGTCAACTTCTGCTGTATCCGATAGCGACCTGTTGGTCACGGTGGCCGCGTACGTGTAGGAGTAGACTGCGCCGGGTGCCGTGATCTCGATGGTGCAGTCGCCGTTCACATCTGTCGTCCCAACCCATTGTTCGGCACTGAACTGTCTCACGATGGTGACGCTCGAGAACTCCACTGGCGCGCTCGTGTTGTCAGAGTAGTACGCGCTGACGGTGAGGTTGAGGTTCTGTCCGGGGTAGGGATTTGCATTGTCCGAGGTCATCGATGCGGTCATGTTGAACGCGTACTGGACGAAGATTGGAGCGGTTTCCGTCAGGTCGCTGTTAGTGTCGAGCGCGCGGAAGTAATAGTCCATGCTTATCGATGTCTGATCGAGGTCGACCGTCCAGTTGTACACCTGGTTCGCATCCGGACCGAGCAGATCATGGAATTGGCATATGCCTCCCAATGGAGGCGGGTAGTAGAAGCAATAAAGAACTTGGACTGTCTGGAGGGAGACCGCGCTCGTGATCTTCGCGGACATGTTCACGCGGTCGGTGAACACGGGGAATCTTGGGAAGTGCTTCATCTGCTCGATCACCGGCGCGGCCTTCACTCCGAGGGGCAGAATCGACACGAGAAGCAGTCCTGTGACAATCATTGCCATCATGGAGATCGACTTGCGGGTCATCGGTAGGCGATTCCCGCGACTCCCCCTTAAGCTTTCGCGTATCTGGAACTGTGTTGAACGAATCCGGCGGACCCCTCATTCTAGAGACTGCCCCCAGTCCTTGCGATGCCGTCCCAGCTCATCCGAAGAAGCCGTTTGCCAGGATACCCAAAGTGTCTGATATCTCGTAGCAGTATCCGGCTGGGTATCTACTCTCATTGACCAAGATGATTGCACCCGGGACAACTTGGTCTTCAGTCCCCAGCTTCTGGTAGACGACTCCATATACGCTCCAGTTGGCTGCCGTCAAGCTAGAAAGCTGAACGGAGGACATGGGCATCTTGACCGTGCCACCGGAGTCCATAATGGTCATGGTCACAGCTGCAAGCGCGAGACCTGACGGCGCACTAGTGACCGACATCGACCAATTGCCCCCAGCTTCTTGCATACTGCTAAAGTCAATGAATACATGTTCGCCGCAACCGCAGAAATCTATGAGATCCCGGATTATGTACCACCTCACGGCGGCCGAAACGACAACGATAGACACTATGGCGACCGCCAATTTCAGCCCCGTCCTCCGATGGACGGACGTCTCGGAATCCACCGATTGCGCCGATTGCTGAGGTAACGTGGACGCGGTTGTCCCTCCGAAATCCTTACGTTTAGCATACATGGGATTTCTTGAACATGAAACTTCGCATCTGTATCTGGCTGGAGGCGCGGATACCCTTATTAGACGAACGGCGGTATCGAGGGGGATGCGCAAGGGAGAGCTCCTTCGAAAGCCCGTGAGGGACATAGAGCCGACGGACAGCGTCGCCGATTTGGTCTCGGCGATGGGAGAGGCGGGGGGGTTCACCGCCAAGAAGGTCGCGGAGGGCGTCGGCATACTCGAGCGGATGGAGCTTGCCGAGTGCACCAAGTTCCTCTCGTTCCCCGCCGCGCTCATGGCGACAGGCACGCGCGGCATTCTGAGGACGATGGTGGAGAAGAGGCTGGTCGACGTCGTCATCACCACCTGCGGCACGGTCGATCACGACCTCGCGAGGACCTGGCGGGACTACTACCACGGGAGCTTCGAGATGGACGATGCGGCGCTCCACCGCCTCGGAGTGAACCGCCTGGGCAATATCCTCGTCCCGAACGAGAGCTACGGCATCGTGCTGGAGAAGAAGGTCCAGCCGATCCTCCAAGAACTCTGGGACTCGGGGAAGAGGTCGTTCTCGACCCGCGAGCTGCTCTGGGAGTTCGGGCGGCGCGCTGACAGCCGCAAGTCGTTCCTGTGGTGGTGCTGGAAGAACAAGATACCCGTGTTCGTTCCCGCCATCCTCGACGGATCCTTCGGCTACCAGCTATGGTCGTTCTGGCAGGAACACAAGGCCTTCCGCATCGACGAGTTCAGGGACGAGGCGGACCTATCGGACATCGTATACACCGCCAAGAGGACAGGCGCCCTGATCATCGGCGGCGGTGTCTCGAAGCATCACACGATCTGGTGGAACCAGTTCCGAGAGGGGCTCGACTACGCGGTGTACATTACGACCGCCCCGGAGTGGGACGGGTCGCTGAGCGGCGCGAGGATGCGGGAGGGGATCTCCTGGGGGAAGGTCAAGGAGCAGGCCGCCCAGGTCACGATCGAGGGCGACGCGAGCGTCCTGCTGCCGCTCATGGTGTCAGCATTGCAGCAGAGGCTCTCTCGAAAAGAGAAGAAGGCGAGAGCGAAGGCTCGCTCTTCCCGCCATAGATGAAACGAACGGGAGCAATCAGCACCCGTCAGGTCACTTTATGAGATAGTAGCCCGCCGCCTTCTCGCGGGCCCTCCGCTTCACGTAGCCCTTCGCCATGAGCTCCTGCAGGGCGTTGAGCACCATATTCTTCGGAAGTTTCGACATATGAGTGATCTGGTCCGCGTCGCGCATCTTGTCCTCGACTGTCAGGCCGGCTGACTTCATAACATCATAGACCTTGTTCGCCCTATCGGAAACGTCCGGAAGCGGTGGCATTGTGTTGCCTCCCTATATTGGGGGGCAGTAGAACACGGCCATACAAAAGCGTTTCCATGAGATTATGGCGGCGAATATCCAGACCGGGCAATGGGAGGGGGAACCGGATTTGGACGGTTCTTCCCGCCATCCCCCGCCGCACCCTACTTAAAGACGTCGGCAAGACTCTTCCTCAAGACACTTCCGCTACCCTAGATAGATACCCCCGCCATATCTTGTCTCAGGTGAAAAACATGCAAACCCGCGGAAAGAACGGAGCGACGGGGATTGTATTCGTGGCGATCGTGGCTGCGGTGCTCGTGACTGCCGGCATGGTGGGATTGATCCTCCGGCAAAGGAGCGCAGGCAGCCTGAACGGGAATCCTGAATACCAGGGCATCATGAGTTTCCAGCCTGAGACATCGGGGAAGATGGCCTCGACGCAGGCCGAGGCAACTAACCTCGACAGCGGCATGAGGGGAGAGGCGCGGGCGCAGAGCGTCCCCGCGGTGGCGGGGGAGCCGAGGCCGGTGCCTGGGAGCGATGTGGAGAAGGTCGAAGCGCCGGGGACTGATGGTGCGGAGGTTCAGCTTCCAGAGACCTCGGACCCGAGTCAGGAGTCTGACGACCTGTTCGAGCAGCCCTCCGTTTCAGACAATGATGCGGTGAAGCAGTTCGAAAGCCTGAACCAGAGCATCGAGACTGACAACGCGTCCGATCCGGTTGCGGGAGTCGGCGGCTGGTTCGACGCTCCGGCTGGCGCTCCTTCTCTGAACAACGCGTTCATCCAGGAGGTCACCCCGATCAACAACATCGGCTCGTCAGGCAATGACAACTGCACGTGGACCTGGCAGCTGATCGAGCAGAGGGACGCAAACAACGATCAGCACCCCGAGTACCTGCATGTCCAGGCGCTCGGCGTGTGCAGCTCGGACAGGGACCGGGACGGCAATCCGGAGTGGCGGCTGGCGATCGCGCTTGACGTCGAGCTCTGGGACGACGACAGCGACGGCGAGATCAGCGCGCTGAAGGGCACTGTCGGGATCCACGAGACGATAGACCCGAACGACGATGGCAACGTCGAGGTCGAGGCGTACGGGGCCGGGACCCTGGAGATGCGGGACAGCAACGAGGACAAGCTGTCGGAGTACTTCTACCTCAATTACGCGGCAGAGCAGAGCTTCGACATGAACTTCAACGGCATCAAGGAGTACGTGAGGGCGATTGCTCTGAGGGGCGTCTACAACGACACTGACAGCGACGGGATCAAGGAGGACGCCTACTTCGGCATCGTCTTCTATCACACGTTCGACGTGAGGGACGACGGGACGAGGGAGTATCAGGGCGTTGCGGGAGTCGAGGGATCGACACTCGATGCGAACGACGACGGGAACAACGAGTCGGCGGTCGTGCACGTCGCCGCCTACGATGCCTACGACAACAACACCGACGGCATGCCTGAGGCTCAGAGGGGCTTCGCGCGGGCGATCGAACTGAAGGACGCGAACAGCAACGGGCATCCGGAGAGCATCGAGTTCCTGCAGTTCGCCTTCGCAGCACTGGACTGGGACAGCAATGGCGTGCAGCAGTACGGGAAAGCCTACGCCATAGAGGCGTCAGCGACAGACGCGAGCGACGACGGCAATCCCGAGACGATGACAATCCACGCGCGGGGCATAGAGATCCTTGACGCGAACGAGGACGGCACCCCCGAGGCGGTCAGGGGCGTCGAGGGCTGGATCAACGCGACTGACAGCGATTCGAGCGGGGTCTTCGAGAAGGTCGAGGTCTCGCTAGTCGCGGGTGCGGCGCTAGACCTTGACAGCGACGGAGTCCCGCAGGCCCTCGCGGTCGCGGTGCTGCAGGCACACGCGGTCGACGTAATCGAGGACGGTCACCCCGAGGAGGCTGTGCTCGAGGTCGCTGCCTATGCGATGCGCGACGACAACGAGGACGGCAACCCGGAGGAGCAGGCGGCGATCTGCGTGAGGGCGAGCGTCGTCGATTCAAACAGCAACGGGTTCCCCGAGGAGGCGAACCTCACACTCGTGGCGGTGCACACGGTGGACAACAGCTCCGATGGCGTCCCCGAGACTGTCGGCTTCTTCGCCGCGAGGTACCTCGCGACCGACTCGAACGACGACGGCAACCCCGAGATGAAGCTGCTGGAGGCTGTCGGTGTCGAGAGGAAGGACGCCGACCAGGACGGGAACTACGAGAGCAACAAGACGTTCGCGATGAAGATAGAGATTATCGACGCTAACAGCAACGGCGTCGCGGAGGTCGTCAACATCGACGCCGCATACCGCGAGATACTTGACAACAACGACGACGGGGTCGTCGATGGTCAGGCGTGGGCCGTGGTGCACTACCACGGCGAGGACACGGACGAGGACGGCGAGATGGAGATCGTGAACTTCTGGATCTGGGTGCACCGCGAGTGAAGCGGTGGCCCACCCACCTTTTTTTCTCTTTTTTTCTTTTCATTGAACATATGTGGCACCGCCGCAAGATGCGCATGGATGGGGCAATCGCGGGACAATCGTCACGCGGTGGCGGGTGATTTCCCTTGTCCGGTCACAGGCTTGAACTTGTAACCGTACTGGAGTATTCCTGCCTCGCCTTCCTGCCCGAGCTTCCTGAATACAGCCTCGACCCGCATTCCTATCTTCACGTCTCCGGGCTCGACGTTGATTATCTGCGAGGTCAGCCTGGCCCCCTCCTTCAGTTCGATCACCGCGAGGACGTAGGGCTTCAGCAGGTCGAAGGAGCTCGGCGCGTCGTAGACGATAGTGTACGAGATAATAGTCCCGATACCGCTGAGCTTCTGCTTCATCATCTTCCCGACGCTCTTCCTCCCGCACTTGGGGCACACCGCCCTCGGCGGGAAGTCCAAGGTGCCGCAGCTGCCGCACTTCGTCCCGATGAGGTTGTACCTGCTCGGTATCTCCCGCCAGAACCTTGGCGTGGCCATTTCATCTCACTCTCCTGAAGATGTGGACTACAGCGGTCGCCCCGGTCCCGCCGAGCGTGTGAGTCAGCCCGACCTCAGCGTCGGTTACCTGCCTCTTGCCTCCCTCGCCCCTCAGCTGGCGGACGATCTCGATGGCCTGAGCGACGCCTGTCGCGCCGACCGGCTGCCCTCTCGCCTTCAGGCCGCCAGAGGTGTTGACGGATATCTTCGAATTCAGAGCAGTTTCCCCATCTTCAGTGGCGGGCCCGCCCTGACCCTTCTTGACGAACCTCAGGTCCTCGATCGCCATAATCTCTGAAATGGTGAAGTTGTCGTGGACCTCGGCCACGTCGACGTCCACGGGGGTGAGGCCCGCGCGGTGGAACGCCCTTTTCCCCGCCACGACCGTCGCGTCCATGGTCGTGAGGTCCCTCCTGTCGTGCAGAGCTATCGTGTCGCTCGCTTGCCCCGAGGCGATGAGCTCAACCGGGGTCTCGCAGAACTTCCTCGCCCTGTCGAGGCTGCACATGACGATGGCGGCAGCGCCGTCGCTCAACGGCGCGCAGTCAAAGACGCCCAGCGGATCTGCGACCATCCCCGCGTTGAGCACCATCTCCATGGTGATCTCCTTTTGGTACTGCGCCACGGGGTTCAGAGCACCGTGCCTGTGGTTCTTCACCGCAACGGCGGCGAGCTGCTCCCTCGTGGTGCCGTGCTCGTACATGTGCCTGCGAGCCATGATCGCATAGAGGGCGGGGAACGTCGCTCCGAAGACCGTCTCCCATTCCTGGTCCGCCGTCGCGGAGAGTATCTCGGCGGCTTTCACCTCGCCGACATCAGTCATCTTCTCCGCGCCTCCGACCACGACTATGTCATACAGCCCGGATGAGACGGCGGTGTAGGCGCTGAGGAGAGCGAGCGCACCACAGGCCCCGCCGCCCTCGACCCTGGTCGTCGGCAGATGCGAGTCCGCCAGCCCGGCATAGTCCGCCACGATCGCGGAGACATGCTCCTGCTCGATGAACTTCCCAGCCGACATGTTTCCGATGTACAGCGCGTCGATGTCCTCCGCCCTGATGTGAGCGTCCTCTATCGCCTTCAGCCCTGCCTCGATCCCGAGGTCCCTGAATGACCTGTCCCAGAGCTCGCCGAACTGAGTCTCCCCGACGCCGATGATAGCGACGCCGCGCATCTTCAGTCCCCCCTCATGCGTATCTTCCCGCGGAACTTCGCGTAGGTCCCGTAGTCGAGGAACTTCGCGTCCTTCGTCATCTCCTCGATAGTCTGCGCGCGCTTGAGCTTCTTGATGTTCGACGTGACTGTTATGTCGAAGGCGTCGGAGCCGGCGCCGGAGCCGTAGCCGACCATGAATATCCTGTCCCCGGGCACGGCCCTGTCGAGTATCGAGCATAGGCCGAGGAGGACGGCTCCGGAGTATGTGTTGCCTATCGACCTCACTAGCATGCCCGCGTCGAGCTGCTTGTCGTCGAAGCCGAGGGTCCTGCCGACCTTCACGGGGAACTTGCCGTTGGGCTGGTGGAAGACCGCGTAGTTGTAGTCTTCAGGTTTTGAGCCTGCCTTGTCCATGAGGAGCTTCGCGCAGCTCATGACGTGCTTGAAGTACGCGGGCTCACCGGTGAACCTGCCGCCGTGACTGGGGTACTGCTGGCCCTCGCGCCGCCAGAAGTCGGGTGTGTCGGTTGTATAGGAGACGGTTTGATTGATCTCCGCGATGAGGTTCTCCTTGCCTATGAGGAGGGCCGCGCCGCCGGCGGATGCGCTGAACTCGAGCGCGTCTCCCGGCGCGCCCTGGGAAGTGTCGGAGCCTACCGCCATCCCGTACTTGATCATGTCAGAGAGTGTGAGGCCCATGCACGTCTGTATCGCCGCCGTGCCGGCCTTGCACGCGAACTCGAAGTCGGCCGCGGTCATCACGGGCGTGGAGCCTATCGCCTCTGCCACGACGGTGGCGGTGGGCTTCACCGCGTAGGGGTGGCTCTCCGAGCCGACGTAGATCGCCCCGATGTCGGTGGGCGCGACATCCACCTTCCTCAGGCATTCTCTCGCCGCTTCCACGGATATCGTGATCACGTCCTCGTCCGGCGAGGGGACGCTCTTGGCGTTTATCCCGAGGCTCCTTCCCATCGCCTCGCCGTCGACGCCCCAGACGTTCCCTATTTCCTTCGGCGTTATCCGATAGCGCGGCACGTAGCCACCGTAGCTCACAATTCCAGCGACCATGCTACAACCTCTCGAGTCTCCTGATAAGTTCGTCAGTGTTAAGCTCCGTCCTCGCGAGCGAGATGCTCGACAGCTCCGCGAGCTTCACGGCTAGAGCGTCGACGTTCTCCGGGCGCACGTAGACGACAAGGGCGGGCTTCAGCGGCTGCGCTCTGATCGCGACCATGGGCGACCTGCCGAATGTCACCCCTGTGAAAATCAGCGCTCTCTCGCTCGATGTGCCGAAGATGCGCAGGTAGTCGGAGGCGTCGAGGGTCGTGATGGCCTTGATGCTGTCTATGACCGTGTAGCCGTAGAGCGCCTTCGAGTGCGGGCCCGAGCGGGTGAGCAGCCTGCCCTCTATCGTCCTTAGGAAGGTTGACTGCCTCACGCCGGCGGGCAGCTCCCTGATGCTCGGTATGACCTCGGAGAAGGGCTCCTCGAACCGCCTTGAGAACCTGCGGCCCGATGCCTGGTCTATCTCCAGCATCGCCTCGACGAGGCGCTTGATAGTCTTCGAGCCGGGGGAGCTCCTCCTTCCAGACTCGTAGTCGCTTATCACCGAGGGCGAGACCTTCAGGTGGCGGGCCATGTCCAGCTGGGAGATCTTGAACTCCTCCCGCCATTTCCTGAGGACGCTGCCCGGGTCGTCGGAGAGGACCACCTCGCCCGCTATCTTCTTCGTCAGCGAGGACTGCACGGCAGGCTGACTCGGGCGGTGGTATTTAGATTTGTCGAATGTGGAATCGGCAAATGACGAAGCGTGCTCTCAACGGATTCCCAAGGTGTAGGTGGCTATATGCGCCTGAACTGCGGCGAGGGCTTCTCCCTCTTCGAGAGCTCGACGAGCAGCGCCTTGTCCCTCCTGTACTCGGAGGCGTCGTCCATGAAGAACAGCAGCTCGAAGAGGGGCAGGAGGCCAGTCGCGGCGACCATCCCCAGACCGTAGAAGAGCATGAAGGACTCGTCCATGTACCAGAGCATGAAGCCCGGCGGCGCGGCGATGAATATCAGCCTCATTGAGACCGCGTAGGTCAGGACGATCGCGAGCCAGGTGAAAGTCAAGGCGATTACGTGGCTGAGGACGCGGTGGCGGAGGTGCGACGTGTGAGCTATCCGCTCCATCTCCGTTGTGAACCTCCGTCCCCTGAACATCATTCGCAATGTCCCTCGTCGCCCCCTCTTGCGGTAGGAAGCAAGATGTGCATGGATAGAGGGACTATTTCTTGATAGCGATTCGGAGCTGCGCGAATGACTGCGGTAGGTTTATGTCGGGCTCGGTCTTGCGTGGTTTATCGGGTCTGTGGGGTAGCTTGGTCTATCCTAGGTGGTTCGGGACCACTTGACTCCGGTTCAAATCCGGACAGACCCATACTTACTTTGGTTAGAAACCATTAAAAAACCCAACTCTATTACCCCATCGCATGAAATCCCGCGAGGCGAAGTGGAAGCAGTGGATGAGCGACCAGGACTTCCGACGATGGTTCGAGAGAAACGCTAGGAGATCTGACATCACTGCTCAAGAGTTCGCTAGAGTCCTCCACCGAGTCGTTGGGCGCCTCGGGCTAACTCCCGGCGACCTCGTAAAGAAGGCCAAGAAGAACAGACGCGCAGTGGAAGACCTGCTAGACGACCTTATTGGGGAGCTGGAAAAGGAGGGGAAAGCGCCGGACTACATCGGCAACCACCTGAAGGCTGCGAAATCATGGTTAACGTTCAACGACATCCGTCTTCAGCGACGGTTTTATGTGCGTAACCAGGGAACCGCCCCGACTTTGGATCATGAACAGGTGCCGACACAGGACGAGCTACGCGCGACACTGAATGCAGCGACACCCCGCGGACGCGTAATCATATCATTCATGGCCTTCAGCGGCCTTCGACCCGGGACATTGGGCAACTTCCACGGGACGGATGGATTGAAAGTGCGCGATCTCCCAGAACTGCACGTCGCAAAAGGCAAGGTGACAATAGACAATATCCCCACGCTCGTCGTGATTCGCCCCGTGTTGTCTAAAGCGCGACACAGGTATCCTACGTTCTTGCCTAACGAGGGATGCCGCTACTTTTGTGACTATCTCCAACAGCGTATGGCCGGAGGGGAACATCTCGGATTGGACAGTCCAGTTGTCGCAGTCGCACCTCGCGCCAGAGACAACGAGTTACGTCAGGGCCGTGAAGCCGATCACATCTCGACAAAGAACATCACCGACGATGTGAGGGACGCGTTTCGGGCCGTGGGCCTCAAAGTCAGACCTTATGTCTGGCGTTCATTCTTCGACACGAACCTCTTAATAGCGGAGTCTCGAGGAAAGGTACCGCAGCACTACAGAATCACGTGGATGGGGCATAAGGCAGGTCTCGGGGCGGAGGGACGATACACGACCCACAGGAACGCTTGGCCCGAAACCCTGATTGAGGACATGCGCGCAAAATTCCGAGATGCCGAAGCGTTCCTTGTGACGACCCAGTCTTCCCCAATCGACTTAGAGAGGATAGAGCGACTGGAAGCGGCGCAAGCAGAGTACGAGGCCAGGCTAGAGCATCTGCTCGAACAGTTCGGGTCGCCTGAACTACGAGAGAAGTTGCGCCAACTTGTCGTCGAACCCGGTTCTCTGAGGAGCAAAGTCGATACCTACGGCGGTCTTGCACGACATCTCATGCCAGTACCAGACCTTCAGGATCTCATATACGAGATGACAGAACAATCCGTCAAGAGAGTGCTTGCGGATACCACCCGTAAGGTTCCAGACCGACGTCCCGTTGACGGCCCTACCGGTTGATCCAAGACGAGCGGGCCTATAGCGTCACACCCCGGTCACTTCTGGGTTCCATGAAGGATTCTGATTCTTTGCGTAAGCGGGAGAGTCCGTTATCGATGCGTGCCCTCTCGGCCAACCGTGTCGAAGACTACCTCGGGACCGCCGAGCACATCCTCCAACGCCTCCCGGCGGGAGTCCGGATGGCGGGGGAGGACGGGCGAAGGGGGAATCCGGGGGTGATCGTCGGACAACCGACGGTCGCCGGGCTCTGACTCTTTCCTATCAGGCCGGGCCCGCAAGACTCTTCGATTTCCTAACACCTATTGGACGAGTGGCTTATGCAGGATCTTGCAGCGGTTTCCTTGATTAGGAAAACCCTGGTTCGATTCCCAGCTTGCCCGCCCAATTCGGAAGCTATCTCAACGTCCAATCTTCTTCGCGCGGGAATCCTCAAGACTCAGAGGGGAGACTTCTCACAAAGAGGCGTACAAATCTGCTTATATAGTCGGGGCACGGGTGCGGTCTTGAAAGGAGAGATTGCTATGGAACCATCAGAGAAAAAGCTGAGGGTCTTCGCAATAGTGACCTTTTTCGCTGGAGCGATTCTGCTGTCCCTGCTTTTGGCAAACGAATCAGTCTCAAGAGTGAAGACTGAGACTCCCATCGCTGATTCATCCGGGATTGCGAGTACCCCGTCTTTTCAGGCGATTCAGGCAGGGGATCCGGGCGAAGCGCAGCCGACAGGACGAACAGTGGCACTGCTTCCTGAGTCGGGCGGAAGTGGCCCGATCCCTAATGACCTTCCGTTTGGTCGAAACGTTCGCGTGTGGGGCGATCCCAATGAGCAGTCCAGACCAGCCCTAGTTGTGAACGCGACAGGAGCCGTCTACGTGGCCTTCCAGCATTTCAATGGCGCAGACTGGGACGTGTACATCACCGTGTCAAGAGACGATGGGCGCACTTGGGCTATGCCCGTTGCTCTCGCGAACACCACTGCGAACGAGACGAATCCTTCTCTGGCGGTGACATCAACTGGGTCATTTGCGCTGTTCTACGCGCAGGACGCGTTTCCAGACCGTGTGTACTTCTTCCAGTCTACGGACGGCGTCCTATGGCGGCAAGGAAGTTGGTCCCTCTCTGTGAAGCCCGGCCTCTCGAACGCCCAGTTCCCCAGCGTCGCCGCGCAGAACCCGCCGGGCGCATACCCAGATGGGATCATGGTTATCGTTCAGGTGCGGTGCGTGCACCCGACGAACTGTGCGGGAGGCTCCGACACGGCTTACTATGTTGGGTCGCGCTTCTGGTCAGCATGGCCTCCAGTGTTCGACCTCGCGAACTGGTACTGGGGCGCAGGAATGGGAGGTTTTCCACCCCAGTTCCTACACCCCGCTCTCTCGTGGTCCAACACCCGCCTCTACCAAGCGCTCGAGAACGAGACAGTTGACGGCGCCCAATGGCGCCTTGTCATCTTCACGATGAGCGCGAACGGAAATATGCTGGTTGGAGAGTACTATTCGCAGGCGAACTCCACAGCAGGCATCTACCCCCACACCGCCACGAGTGGGCAGGTCACAATCGCGGCGGGGGCGTTCATGAACGCGACTCTGTTCCCTTCAAACCCGACAAGCCACAACCTCCTGTACTTCTACAGCACCAACGACGGAGCCAGCTTCAACAGCGGCGTGCTGGACACCTCTATGACTGACCAGCGTTCAGCGTCGATTGCGGGCAAAGGCGGCGAGTGGCACATCACATACTATTCTGATTCGATTATGACTCATCAATACTCTCTCGACTCCGGTGCGACATTCTCCGGCCCGCAGAAGGTCAGCGACAACGTCGGCACCGCCGTGAATGATGACCGGACCACATCCGTCTACTTCGGCAAAGACGGCGCTCCCAAGATGGCATGGCAGGACAACAGGGGTGGCAACGTTGACGTTTACTTCGCCACCAACCTCACGTACCAGTTCTGGATCAACGCGAGCTGCGGCGGGCAGGACGCGAAGCTCACCGTCATCATCGATGGCGCGAATTATCGGACGCCCCACACCGGCTACTGGACACCGGGGAGCGCACACATCGTCGAGGTACCCTCGGTCCAACCTTCCGGATCGTGCAAGCGCTGCGTGTTCCGCGATTGGTCTGATGGAGGCCTCAACCCGCACATGGTTACAGCGACATCGGACATGAGCCTCGTGGCGGAGTTCGACGACGAATACGCCGTGCGGCTGGCCGAAGTGCCGCCACTGCCTCTGCTGAACATCACCTGGAACGGGACAACCTACCAGGGCCCGGCACAACTCTTCGAGCGTCCTGGAACGTATACCGCCATTGTCCCGACACCTCAATTCACGGCCCCGGGTGTCCGATACAATTTCACCCAGTGGTCTGACGGATACATGAGCAACGCCAGGAGCGCTATCGTCCCCGGACTGGGGATCGGCTGTGTCAACCTGACCGCCATGTTCCAGGAAGAGTACGCTATCTCGGTGTCATCGAACCCCCCGGGCCTCATCGTCGGACATGACGGGGTATATGGGACGGGCCCGCTGAGCTTCTGGGTGGTGGCGGGGACGATGCACACCGCCAACACCTCCTCGCCTCAGACCGCCGGGGACCCGGATGTGCGGTATCGTTTCAACAGATGGGTCAACGGGCCGCCGACGCTGACCTGGACCTTTTCCGCGGACGGCCCGGCGACATACATCGCCGAATTCATCAGGCAAATCCGAATGACGATTCTCTCCAACATCCCTGGGCCCTTGTTCAACACGAGTGCTGACTGCGGGGTCGCCCTTCCGGCGGAGGGTCCGTTGACATGCTGGGCAGATGAACAATCGAACCCCACGATAGAAGCGATATCGCCTCCTCCGAGTCCTTGCAGGCTGTCCTTCCTCCAATGGAGCGACGGGAATCCCAATCCCATCAGGACCGTCACTCCCGTCCCGCCGAACGCGACCTACATCGCGTTTTTCGAGGTCCAGTGCACCCTCACGGTCATCATCGATCCTATCTCTTGCTGGGACGCCGGGCCGCCCGTGTCAAGCTGGTACCCTTTCAACACGTTCGTGAAGATCGACGGGACTCCTCCAGCGATGCCGTCCCCATACGAACGCTATCGCTTTGCGAGATGGGTGGGCACGGGAGATGGAAGCTATTCAGGGCCCGATCCTATCGCGAACGTGACTGTCAGAGACGCCATCACTGAGACTGCCTACTGTTTCCATGAATTCAAGACAGTAATCGACACCGTCCCATCAGGAGTTGTGTTCTATTATGTGGACGACGTGAACTACACAGGGCCACAGAGCTTCTGGTGGCTCAACCGGTCTACCCACTGGCTGAACGTGACCGCGACGACACAAATGAGCACAATAGCTGGGACACGCTACGTCTTTGTCGAATGGTCCGGTGTCGACGTCAGCGCGCTCCCCCGCCATCCGCCGATAGCGGTCTCCTCGTCCACTGCCGGAGTCCGCCATGTCAACTTCAGGACGCAATACCTGATGACTCTGCTCCCGCTGGACAAGGGCAACGCACGATGCGCAGAGAATGCAGACTGCTGGTACAACGCAACTGCCCCGGCGACAATCAACGTCACGACACCTTGGCCAAGCGGAGTAGCCTACATCCGCCTTGCGTTCCAGCATTGGAGCGGAGATGCGAGCGGCACAGACCCGACTCTCGTCATCTCATCGGTAGACAGACCGATGACCATCGTTGCGGACTGGGCTGAGGAGTACAAGCTTACCGTTGTGACTGACCACGGCAACTACGCCTGCTCTCCCGACAGCCAATGCTGGTCCCTTGAGGACACATTCGCGAACGTGACTATAGTGGAAATGATCGTGCCGGGAACCACTGGAACTCGCTACTTCTTCGACGGGTGGACGGGCGACGTGATAGGCATGAACCCGTTCCCGCTGAAGATGGATAGCCCCAAGAACATCACGGCGGTGTGGAAGGTTCAATACCAGCTCACCATATCATCGACCTGCGGTACGGACACGAGCTGCGGCTCACCCACCGGAGCGGGATGGTACAACGCCAGTGACGCCGCAACCCTCGCTGTGACGACCCCTTGCACCGATTCGTCTAGCAAGGTCTGGGACTTCGACCGATGGAGTGGCGACGTAGGCGGTTCGCAGGCAACAGTGACTGTAACGATGAACGGGCCGAAGAATGTCACAGCGATGTGGAAAGAGCACCCGACCGAGCAAGCTTTCGGCGGTCTCGTGGTATGGCTGACTATCCTGGTGATAGTGGTCGTCTCTGTTGCGCTTATCCTGCTTCTCTTGGTGAGGAAGCGCAGGAAGGCGGGAGAGCGGGAGACAGAATCCGAAAGTGAACCGCCAGAATCTGAGCAATAAATGCCGCCGCCATCAACCCCATGAGCGATTATCGAAAGACTCGATGCACAGCGGTCCCTACCCGCTCATCTTCACAGAAGCGGCAACCTGTGTCGTTTCTCTCCTCACAAGACATCTGTCCAGCCCCCCAGCCAGCATCGGCATGGCGGTCGATCTGATCATACTCCCGGTGGGACCGGGAATTGCAGTCCTCATGGCACTGAAGCCGAGAACGCCAAGGGCGGAAGAGACAGAGACTCCGAGAAGTCGGTGACCGTCGCCGTGGCAGTGGTCAACGGAGGCCGCCACCTGGTGGGAGGGTTAAAGTGGGTGGAGGGAATACCCGTTTCCTCTGAGGGAGGGATTGACCTGCTCGAGGAACTGCAGTCGCGAATCGGCCACAAGTTCGCAAACTCGGATTTGCTCCAGGAGGCATTGATTCAGTCCGCGGACATGCCGGTCCCCCCCGGCATACGTTCGAACTCCAAGCTTGCTTGGCTGGGAGATGCCGTGATGAACCTGTTCGTGAGTGAACACCTATACGACCTCATGGCGGGGGACCACTTGGGCGCCCTCGACCACGCCCGTCAGGCGATTGTGATCGAAGAGTCAGTCGCGCAGGCGGCCAACGAGCTAGACTTGCCCCGCCACCTGACGACCTCTGGGGGCAGACCAATTCCTCCCCAGCATCTGGGTCCCCGTGCCATGGCGCAGGCGTTCGAGGCCATCGTAGGGGCGCTGTACCTGGACGCTGGCGCCGAGAGCGCACGAGATTTGGTACGGAAGAGCCTGGGCCTGAAGCCCCGTGATCGGTCCTAGCAGCGAGTCGGTCTACATTGGCCCCCCGGACCCAAATTGATTCACCTCGCGTCCTGGCAGGTCGTACGGGGCTTGGACGTATACCCCCCACCGTTTTCGTTTTCCGGCCTCCACGAGGCCGTCACGGATTCCTCGACATGAGCTGTAGCCCCCGCCCACCCTCACTCAATCCTCGTCTCGTGAACGGCGCCCTGTACGACCCGACCGGTGGGAACCGCGCGTTGTCCACGTATTTATAGTAGCAAAGGGATTCGCGACCGGGGACGCCTGCTCTCCGGGGGAGCGTCGATGGCCAAGGTCGATGTGGTTCAGGAACGCCAAAGGATGTCGAAGGAGCGACTGAAGCGTCTGCGTGATGCGTTGCTCGAGAATCTCGTTGAGCGAGATGAGGCGATGCGACTGGTACTGCTTGGAGCGCTGGCGGGCGAGCATGTCCTCTTGATCGGACCGCCGGGCACCGCCAAGAGCGAAATGGCGAGACGGCTCCACGTCGCATTCCGCCTCGACGGGGGCAAGGGTGGCTATTTCGAGCGCCTCCTGACCCGGTTCACCGTTCCCGAGGAGCTGTTCGGTCCCTTATCCATTTCCGCGTTGGAAGAGGACCGATACGAACGGAAGACGGCGCGGTACCTCCCGGACGCCTCCGTCGCGTTCATCGATGAGATCTTCAAGGCGAACAGCGCCATCCTCAACTCCCTCCTCACCCTGCTCAACGAGAGGGAGTTCGACAACGGGACGGAGCGGGTGAAGACGCCGCTCATATCAGTCGTGGGAGCAAGCAACGAGCTGCCGAAGGAAGACGAGCTGGCGGCCCTGTACGACCGCTTCGTGATTCGGTGCCGCGTCGGGCCTGTCTCACAGGAGGGGTTCGATCATCTCTTGGACCTGCGCGGGAAAGTGGATCCGATGGTGCCCCCCGACGCCCTTCTCACAGTCGAGGACCTGTTGGCGATTCAGAAGGAGGCGCTTTCCGTGCGCGTCCCGGAGAACGTGAAAGGTCTCCTGTCGGCGATGCGCGCGTTCCTCGCCGAACAGGTAATCCCGGTCTCGGATCGACGGTGGCGCAAGATACTGTTCCTGCTCCAGGTGTCCGCCTATACGGACGGGCGAGACGCGGTTTCCCTATGGGACGTGTGGCTCGCACAGCATTGCGTGTGGCACACCCCGGAGCAGCGCCAGACCGTCGTCGATTGGTATCACTCCCGCCTCGGCACGCAGACCCCGTCGGAGCCGGAGCAGTTCGCGAACGTAACGGTCACGTGGGAGGCGCGGCTCCAGCGCGACAAGGAAAGCAAGACCCAGGAGCGAGACGACAAGAACCGGTTGCTCTACGTCGACAGCAACGGAAAGACGACGTCCGAGGCGGTCTCGGAGACCCAGGCGCGGAACACGGAGGGCAATCTGCTGTACGTGGCCCCACCGGAGTCAGAGAATCCAACGAATTCGGGCAAAGGGTACACAAGCGACGAGCTAGGCGGCCTCAGGTCATCCGGCGAATGGGATTGGGAAAGACGCAGGAGGAGATATTGATGGACATATCGGCGGAGGACGAGAAGCTCGAGAAATACATGAAAGATCCAAAGAACTGGTTCAAGAAGGAAGCGCAGAACGCGCTGAAAATGGCCCCGACTCGTTACTCCGAGTTCCACATCGGGGGCTTCGTCCGCCAGGTCGATGACCTTGTCAAACATGTGGAAAACCACCTCGCAGGCCTCGACGCGGAGATCGCCTCGTTACAGGTGATCATCGACGACCACCTGTGGATCCCAAGGGGCTTCTCCGAAACCGCGCTTGCTAGCCTGCGAGAGGCCCGAGCGCGGACCGAAGAGCATAGGAAGAGGTTAGAGGCGGTCCGCGAGGGGTTCAAGGCGCTGCCCCGGGAAGGCGCCCATGGATCGACCTTTTGACGCCGGGGACCTCGAGCGCCGCTACGCGGTTCTCGGGAAGCTACCGCCGTCCCTATATGGTCCCACGATCACACACCCGCACGGGGACCTCGTCTCCCGCGTCCACGGTCTACTCGGTTGGCGGGAGGCTTTGCTCCGGGGACTCCTGCCCTTGGACGACGCCATCAGGTGGCCTGCCCCGGCGATCAAGCGGGCGCTCGTCGACGAGCTGGAGCAGTTGAACATCGCTAGGTTCTGCAAGGACCAGCCCGAGCTGACGGATGCCCTCCTTGGCGATATCCTCCTGGCGGTCGAGAAATACGCCGTTGCGTTGCATGCGCGGACGCGAGAACTCTTCGACGAAATGCGGCGCCTGGAGCAGCTCAAGCGCGAAGAAGCGCGGAAGCGGGAGGAAGCCCGGAAACGTGAGGAGGAGGCGTCCCGCTCGTGGTCGCGTTCACGGTCCTCCCGGTGGAAGCGGAAGGAAGCCCGGAAACGTGAGGAGGCGGCCCGGCGGAGCATCGCGGGGTTTGAGCGGGTTCCGGAGGAAATCGAGTATCCAGAAGGCTCCAGCACTCAGGGTGCCGGGTCGCTGAGGGTGGGGACGAGTGGTGTTCCGGCTGAGCGTGAACCGGGTGCGGACGCTCCCGGGGTAGGGGAGGGAGCAGCGCCCTCCGGCAGCCTGCCCGAGCTCGACCCGGAGACGCTCGATCGATTGCGGAAGGAGGCGGAGCCGCTCGCGCAAGAGCGGACCGCGGACGAGGTCGCGACAGGATTCTACGACGCGTGGGAGGAACGAGCTCGTCTGTGGGCGGAGCTCGCGGACGTCTTCGGCGAGCTCGGGGAACTCCTCGGACGAGGGTGGGACTTTTGCCGGGGCATCCTCTCGTCCGTTGGATGGTTCGAGGTCGTTCGCCTCCAGAAGCTTCTCGAGCCCCTCCCGGCCCTGCGCGAGATCGTCCGCTCCCTTGGTCGGCTCCACGCGAACCCCGACAACCCTGAAGAACTCCCCGTCGCCGAGCGCATCTTCCGCCACGTGCGGCGCGCGGAAGAGGAGAGGCGCGACGTGCGCAGCCCGTTCGCGCCCACGGAAACCCGAGGCGTGACCCGCTCCGACGACCTCACCCGAATGCTCCCGAGTGAAGCGGCGATGCTCGGGCACCCCGTGCTTCGGCGGCTTTGGCATGCCCGGCGGGCTGAACACACCCTCGTCACCTATCGGGTCGAGGGAGTCATCGCGGACCACGCGATTACGGAGCAAGATGCGGAGGAGGAGGTCGAGGCCCCCCCGCCCCCCAAAGTCGAGCGGGGTCCGATTCTGGTGTGCGTCGACACCTCGGGCTCCATGCACGGCACTCCGGAGACCGTGGCGAAGGCGATTGCCCTCGAGGCGGTGCGAGTCGCGCACGCGGAGAAGCGGGCGTGCCACCTGTACCTCTTCAGTGGCCCCGGGGACGTCGCCGAGCACACCCTCGTCCTCACGCCCGAGGGGTTGTCGAATCTCCTCGCATTCCTCACGCTCTCATTCTCGGGTGGGACGGACGTCAGCGAGCCGCTTCATCGCGCGGCAACACGGCTCGAGAAAGAGGAATGGCAGAAGGCGGACATCCTCATCCTGTCAGACGGAGAGTTCCCCGTTCCCGATCCGACCCTCGCAATCCTGCGCAAGGCGCGGGATGAGCGTGGCGTCCGGGTCCACGGAATCCTAATCGGGTCCACTCGCCGGGAGTCGATGGAGGCCCTGTGCGATCACCTGCATGTCTTCACGGACTGGGAGGCCCTCATCACCCCTACGGTCATGGCTGACCAAAGCACAGACGACGCCATGTCGGGTCAGACGACGTGATTGAGACGGCCCGGTGGCCTCTTCGAGGCAACTGGATGAAACAGGTTTCTGTTGCGGAAGCAGGGCTCACTCACCGCGACCCCAGGGACTTGGATTCGAGACCCATACGGTGGACAGGCAGAGAGGCGATTGTCGCCATCGGGATTGACTCTGGCCCATGTTAGCAGGAACTCCATCTTGACGGGCCCGCGTCAACAGCAAGCTTGAACAACCAGACACCGATTCCCTTTCCATGCCCGACCGAGCGATGGATGCCCTTGCGGAGGAAATCGTGCGCTGGGCGGTGAAGAACAACACCGGCTATGGTACGTTCATCGGACTCCACGATTGCGACCATCTGCTGGCCGACTCCTCCCTCGCCGCCCTGAAGGAGGACCTCAGGAAGCTCAGGGAGTTCAAGTCCCGCCTCCAGTCGATGAAGGCGGAGGAGCTCTCGTTCGACAAGAGGATCGACAGGCGTCTCCTCATCCAGGCCATAGACATCGAGCTCTTCAGGGAGGACGTCCTCGGGCAATCCGCGAAGTACCCTTTTGCGCCGGGCAATTTCGGCTCGTCGATCATGCTCCTATTCAACAGGGAGTTCGCCCCGTTGCCCGACAGGCTGCACAGCATCTCGTCTCGCTTCGCAGCGGCACCGAGGTACCTCGACGGCGCGAAGGAGAGGCTCGTCGAGCCTGTGAGGCTCTGGACCCAGATAGGGATCGAGTCGTGCTCGAGGCTGCAGGGCATGCTCAAGCTGGTCGAGGGCGCCGCGAAGGGCGTGCTGCCCGCCTCCGACTTCGAGGCCCTGGCCGACGCGTCGGCGAAGGCCTCGGGGGCCCTCAAGGACCACGAGAAGTGGCTGAGGGAGACCGCGCTCCCGAAGGCCAAGGACGAGATCGGCATAGGCGCGCGGAACCTCGACAGGCTGATCGAGCTGAGGGGGCTCGGCTATTCCACGGACGAGATCTACGCCCTAGGGAAGAAGTACCTGTCGTCGGCGAAGGAGCAGCTCAAGACCCTGGCCGAGCAGGTCAGGCCGGGGGCGACGGTCGAACAGGTGAGGGACATGGTGCGGTCGAAGCATCCGAAGGACTTCGCCGAGGCGCTCGACATGACGGTCAGAGCCATGAACGAGGCCAAGGACTTCATCGCGAAGGAGGACATCGCGACGTTCCCGGGGAACGAGGAGCTCAAGGTCATCGAGACGCCGGAGTACCTGCGCCACTTGATGCCCATCGCCGCCTACATGCCATCCGCCTACTTCGACCACGTGCAGCAGGGGGTCTACATGGTCACCCCGGTGCTGAAGGACTCGGAGGAGCTGAAGAAGCACAGCTACGCGAAGAACTGGCTGACCGCGGTCCACGAGGGCTACCCCGGGCACCACCTGCACAGCAGCTGCGCCGCCTCCACCAAGTCGTTCGCGAGGGCGTACACCTCGGCGATCGAGACGGTTGAGGGCTGGGCGCTCTACTGCGAGGAGATGATGCCGGAGCGCGGCTTCCACCCGGAGCCAGAGGTCAGGTTCGCACAGACCCTCGACCTGACATGGCGGGCGTGCAGGATCATCATCGACATCGACCTGCACAGGCGGAAGATGACCTTCGACCAGGCGGTCGAGATGCTCGTGAGGGAGGCGGGGCTTGAGAAGACGTCCGCGGTGGCGGAGGTCAAGAGGTACACGTTCACGCCAGGATACCCGCTCTCCTACCTCCTCGGCAAGCACATGATCCTGGAGCTGAAGGGCAGGGCAAGGAGGGGCTTCGGCAGGAGGTACAGCGACAAGCTGTTCCACGACTCGTTCCTGTACGCCGGCCTCATGCCCATGGCCCTCGTCAGCGAGGTGTTCGAGCAGAAGTTCAAGGAGATGAAGGCGGCATAGCCCGAGGGTGTTGACGTGGAGGAGGGGTCTCCGCCCCGCCCCCGGTGTCTTTCCTGTCTAGGGACCCAGCTCAGCTGGTTCGGACCGGCCCCCGTTTCATTGCCCTCGTCACCGCCGCAGCAGTGACAGTGGTCGTGGTGCCCGCTGCCGTCGTTGTGCATGCCCATGTCGTTGCCGTGCATTCGGATTGAGGACTTCTCTCATCCCGCTCCCCATTCTCATGCGTCTTAAATACGCACGCAGCCCTGCGCAACTTCATGAGCGTTCTCAGAGACTTCCAGCAAGACTTGGAGAGAGAGCGATCAACTGTTCGGTAACAGTTGGCGCAAGGGATCCCGCCTTTATTGGGCAACGGCCCTCGCGGGCGAGGTCGGCGAAGTCTGCAACTTGGCAAAAAAGGAAGCGAGGGACGGTCTGGACTTGTCATCTCACATGGGCGAAGAACTAGCTGACGTTCTCATCTCAGTGTTTCTTATGGCCAGTAACGAGAAGTCAAGGATACGTGAATCTTGGTCAAGCTCCACTTTTCGATATTCTCGCTCGTGCTCTCACCCGCACCATCCTTAACCGTGAGCACGAAAGGCGTAGCATAAAACGCGTCATCTTCAAAGGCGATTGGGTACATAACGCTAAGTTGAAGTTCTGCAGGCTTGTCTTTGGGCATCGGCTTTGCCTGGGCAAAGTGCGCTCCGATTTTGTTGCGCCAAACCAGAATGCCTGGGACGACGGACTTTGCATATGCATCAGCGTCGCGATTTGTGAGTGCCGCTTGGTTCGCTATCCGCCCCACCAGCCACACATAATTACACAAGCTGACGGCATACCAATGGAAGAAACAGGAAATCAAGTCTTGTGGAACCCCGCGCAGTTCTGGTGCGTTCCCATATATGAACACTTGCTTGTCCCTGGGGATTCGCCCGGAGACCTCATTCTCGACATGACTCGTCTGCCGATAGAGGAAGTTGAGTCCGACGGAGAGGTACTGCAAGGATCGTATCTCGTTCGTGAATCTCTTCGCTTGAGTCTTCTTCAGCGTGAGGGGCTCTAGGTGGTCCAGAATCACAGACGTGTCGTTCGACTGGCTGGTGACTGTTGTCTGAGACTCCTTGATTGGCACATACGCTAGTATGTTTCGCAATGGCTTAACCATATTCATCTACTGAAGTTGTCATGGGAGTCAGAGTGGAGAGTGACAATCGGCAGACCGACTATGTAGAGTTTCATGGCCTTCTGGCAACCCGTTTGGGTCCGAAGTTAGCTAAGAGTTGTAATTGAAGCTTAGACATATCCGATGGTGGTTTCCTATGGAGAAAAGACGGCGAATGAGACTATCAGCAAACATCTGTCCCAAAAAGACCGAAGGAGTGGGATGAAACGCTACACAGTCGGGAGACCGACTATGTCCAGAAGTACACTATGGCTCTGCGCCGCAGCTCGGACACTTTGTGATGCCTTGTTCGACAAGGCCTCCGCAGAATCCGTCCGAATAGAGCATCTGTGTGCACAAACGCGCTACCGCCTGTTGCTCTTGCGCTTCCTGGCACGCCAGTCCTCTACCATGTCGACTATGTCCTGCTCCCGGATGCTCTCAATCGTCGTCTTTTCCAGGAGTCCTCGCAGCTTTTTGCTTCTGGTCTCTTCCAATAACTCTCCTATCTGAGCGCGAAGCCACTCGTTGCGAGTCTTGAAGCCCGCCGCGAGTCACCATCACGGCGGTGACGGAGAGAGCGCAGAAGAGCATCCGGGAGGGGCATCGGCGGGAGAATAGGAAGGATCACTCATTGTCGCGGGATCAAGGATCAGATCCGCCCGGATTTGCCGTCCCTGGTTCGTTGTACTTCAATAGGCTAGGTTCCAGATTCCACATTCCGCCACCCGCCACAACCTATAACAGAGTGTCCGCCGTTAGGATTTGGGGTTCGTCATGGCTGTCCAGCGAACGGCTGTCAAGTGGCCTGCCTTCGAGCGATGGATTCCTCTGGCGCGGCAGGTCGTCCGCCGGTCCCTGCGCCTCGACTGGAGGGACGTCCTGCAGATATACTCCTACATCCCGACAATCCCGCTCGCGGAGGCCCTTGCCCTCGAAGCAAGGCGGGCGGGAGGCGACACCCTCATCACTCTGATGACGGACGACCTCTGGTTCACGTCGATGCTGGAGCTGCCCATGCGTTGGCTCCGGGTCGCATCGCCCGCGCAGAGGGCGGTCAACAAGGCGATTACCGCGTACATCTACCTGGGCGGGCCCGGGGACGCGCGGCGGATGCGGGAGATCCCTCCAGAGAAGTTCGACGCGAACGCGATTGGGAACGTCAGGCAGAACGAGCCCAGGCGGCGGCGTCTGGTGAGGTCTGTGGACCTGTCAATTGGTCGTGTCACGCCGGAGAGGGCGGAAGCGTACGGCCTCGACTACCTGCGGTGGCGGAGGAGCTTCGAGGCCGCCCTGGCAGTCGACCTGCGCGGGATCCAGAATAGGGGGGCGGCATGGTCGCGCGCGTTGTCCGGGCTGAAGAGGATCCGGGTTGTCTCCGATGCGGGAACGGACCTGCGGTTCGAGACGAAGGGCATCAGGCCGCTCGTGGATGACGGAATCGTCGGGGATGCGGATGTCCGCCGCGGTGTCGCCGCGACCTCCCTTCCCGCTGGCAAGGTCGAGGTGGCAGTTCGTCAGGACTCGGCAGAGGGCGAGGTCCGATTCGAGGACCCGCTGTTCCTGATGGGGCGCAAGGTCAAGGGACTGTGGTTCCGCTTCGAGAAGGGCAGGCTCGTCGAATCCGGCGCGGAGGAGAATGCCGGCCTCATCAAGAAGGCGTTGCCCGATTCGAAGCGCAGGAAATGTCGGCTCGGCTGGTTCAGCATCGGGCTGAATCTCGCTGCGAAGCCTTGCATGCTCGACAACAGCATCGTGAAGGACGATGTGGGGATCGGATTCGGGCCCAATCCCCAGCTGGAACGGCTGGAAGCCGACCCTTCCTTGTCCTTCTACGCGACCATGGGCATGGCGCGGGTGGAAATCGGCAACTCGTGAAACCACAGTCCTCAGGTGCCGGCGGGCTCAGGTTCCTGCCGCCACAGCATACGACGGTGGCAATCCGCCCGCAGCTGCCGCCCGTCTGACCGCCGTCCTCGTCGACGATGTCCAGAGAGCTTCAGCGAGGAGCTGAGGCGGAAGAGCAAGGGAGGTTGATCTCTCGCGAAAGGTCACGTTTTGGAATTAACCCCGGGGGCGACATCAGAGGCAATCCCTGGCATCCAGTTCGCTTTTCGATGTTCCTGACGAGAAGAGCCTTATTCAGAGCAGGCCATGAAATCGTCCATGTCGCACTCCAGGTTGGAATGACTAAACGGAAGGAAAGATGGCCGCGCGGAGTTCTGCTTGGATACCTCCAAACGAGAGTGGGCAAGATGCAAAGTGAATGGCAAGTCCCACATTAACGAATCGACCTTCGATATGGAGACCCCAACCCTGCCGGGCCCGCATTTCGAGATATCGTAGTTTCTGCGCAAGCCAGCACTCGCCCCATGTTCCCTGTCGGCTCCAAAGGGGACGGTCGGTCTGAGTGTCAATGTATTCCGATTCAACCCCGGCGAGAGAGCGTTGGCTATGGAACTAGTCTTGCACTCTTCAGCCGTCCCACTGTGCTGCCTGTTCCTTGAGCCACGCTCTGGTTCCAACCTCCTTTCTCCGTCTGAGGTTTTCGACATGATATGCTCTGGGGCACTCAGGCCTATCATCGGGTATCCAGTCCACTAGCCTCATGCATGGAAAGGAAGGGCACATCCCGCAGTGTTCGATGCCTTTGAGCGTACAGCATGTCACGAAGTAGCAGGTCGGATGCTGTTTGGGATCGCAACCAGCGCATTTCAGGAGGTAGTTCGGGCACTTGCCGCAGTAGTCTCCACAGAATGCTGCTTTGATCGACTCCATGATCCAAAGAAGCCAAGAGGGACCACATTATCAGGCTTTTGGCTTGGACACCGTTCTTGATCATGGGTGGGATTTGAGAAGCGACAAGCAACCGCTCGTGACTGGAACAGTAAGACGGATCGGTGGAGCTCGTTTCAGCATTCGTAATGACACTCGCGATGATTCTCCTGCAGACATGCCTTGCCTTGCATTTCATGAGTGCTTCGTTCGTCTGCCGCTTGAGAAGGTCGATCTGCTCCTTGTCGGAGCTGATATGGGCGCCATCTCTAGTTGACAGACAAGTTCACTGTCGAAGTCGAAAACCAGACCGCGTATATGGGGGCGGTGGGATGATTCCGGTTGACATGTAAGCATGCTGGTCTACATGTCAAGGCTATCGTTTTAGAGGTTGAGGCGAGTCGGGTGGAAAGAGGCTCAGGTGATGAACGCGAAGACATGTTTCGGAACAATCTTGGTTGTGGTCTCTGTGTTATTTCCATTGGCGTCTTGGGCAGGTCGGGGTTTCGAACTCGAATCCGCATGGAACACGGAGGCGGTTGCGGTCGGAGATAACGCCATGACCGTGATCGACGCGCAGGGCAGGATTCACGTGGTGTTCAACTCTCAGCCGCCCACGGTTTTGAGGTACGGAGTGAAATCAGGCGATTGGTGGAACTTCAGGCTCGTTGACACAGATTCCATCAACCCGTCAATCGCCCTCAATCCTAACGAGACGCCCGCCGTCTCCTACTACCGCCAGACCGACCGCTCAGTTCGGTTCGCCAATCTTGGGGGCACCAATATCTCCTCGGAAACCGTGGAAACGGTCAACGGCACCGTGCTAGACGACACGTCACTGGCAATCGACACGAGCGGGCGCCCTCATGTCGCGTACTGGAACATGCAAGGGAACCTGAGCGGTTATCTAAGGCACGCGTACCGGTCAATGGCGGGATGGATCGTCGAGACCGTGCTGTTCGCAGCAAGACCGTTCCCAAGCATGTCAATCGCTCTGGATTCCCAAGGCCACCCCGCCATAGGAAGCATCCACATGCCTCTAGACGGTCTTTCGTATTCTGAATGGAACGGGTCTGCCTGGTCGACAACCCTCGTGGACAAGCCCGAGAAAGGCATTGTGACCGTTGGCGCCTTGTCGCTGAAGTTCGATTCCAGCAACCACGCCCGCATCGCCTATCAGAATCTTACAGGGAAAGGGATGCGCTTCGCAAGGTTCGAGTCACCGGTTGAGGGCTGGAAAGTTGAAACCGTGTATCAGTATATAGGCCTAGGCGGATCGAAAACGGAAGTGTCCTTAGCCTTAGATAAACATGGTCTTCCCCGGATTTCGTTTATCGCGGCGGACTCCCTCTCGCTCAGGTACGCCCATTTCGACGGCGTTCAGTGGACCGTTGACATGGTGGATGCGACTTTCCCGAGCAGGATATTCGACTCACTCGCCCTCGGCCCGCATGACGAACCACACATATTCTATGTGGAGTTGCTTTCCGATGGCTCGGAGCAAGTGACTCACAAGTGGCTAGACGTATCGGACGGAGTACCCCCATCATCCCGCGCGGAGGCTGTGAGACCTTACTGGCACAACCACATCCCGCTCCAGTTGACCGCCACCGCGAGTGATGTCGGTTCCGTTGTTTCGAACGTCACTCTTTGGTTCAGACACAGCCTCGACAACATCACCTGGGATGCGTGGCTCCGGTTTGCGACTCGAACGACGCAGCCCTGGGGATGGCAATTTACGTTCCCCGGTGGCGAGGGACATTACCGGTTCTACACGACGGCCACGGATGCCGCGGGCAACACTGAGACGCCGCCATCCTCTGCAGATGCCTTCGCCGCCTACGACATCACCCCTCCCGCATTGACGATAACCCCGAACGCGGCGTGGGTGCCTGCCGGTACTTCATTCTCGCTTGATGCCAGTGATGGACTCGGGAGTGGCGTGGCGACAGTCGAATACAGAATCGATGAGGGGCAATGGATTCCATATTCTGCCACGTTCCCCCTGTCGGAAGGGTCGCACACCATTGAGTATAGATCGTGCGATCACGTCGGAAACGAGGTTCAGAGGAAACTGACGATCGAGGTGACCTCGGCTCCGCCGCTCAATGGAGCGAGCGTCAACTGCAAACCGATTATTGCGGGTGTCTTTGCGATCGTGCTCGTGATAGCAGGACTACTGTCATCGTGGAGAAAACCATAGGGACGCGGGACAGACGTGACGGCGAAGGTGAAGGCGTTCACAATCACCTCCCTACCGTTCGTCGTTGCAGAATGGGCAACAGGTATCCTATCCAGTCTGACAGGAGTGCTGTCGATTCCCCCCGCCGTCGGGCTTGGCACGTCGATCGATCTGGTGATTCTCGGCGCAGGTCTAGCGTCGGCAATCCACCGGCGCATGAAGACGAACCCCCATGAGTCTCCAGAAGGCAAATCGCCTGAGAGCAAGACGGACAAGATTGTGGTCGATAAATCCGTCAAGGACTCTCAGGGCACGCCTGCGAGATCTTCAGGCAACTCTCGATGATCAGCCCAGCACGTCATCGTGAAACGTTCGGTATTCCCAGCTTAGGGGCTGAGCACGGCGACCATCGATATTATGTCACCATTCGTCATGAGAAGCAGCGCCACCGCGCCTGTACTTTACATGTAGGAGAGTTCGCTTGACATGTGAGGAATACAGTCTTAAGAGTCCATTCCAATCATCATTCCAAGAGGAGAGGTCCATGGGGAATTGGACATATCGATTGGGTTTTGCGCTAGTTGCAACGGTAATGTCTCTTGGTGCATTCGGTCAGAACCCGACACCATTTGAGCCGCCAGACGGGTACGCAACAATGGCAACAGACAAACAATGTTATCAACTGGGGGAACTCGTGAACATAACCGCGACCGGTGTTGCGCAAATCCCGTCTATCGGGGATTTCCCAGCGATTTTCTGGGCGATCACGAACGACTCGGGGGATCCCGTTTTTGAAGTCTTCAATCCATTGACCAAGGTCGGTGAGCTCAACGGGACGTTGACGGGAACATGGAACCAGACATACCGCCATCTCTTCGGAAATCCGCCGCCTACTGGAACGCCGGTTCCCGCCGGCATGTACACAATATGGTTCTATGACATCCCGCCGCTAGGCGGCTCACCCCCCGGATGGGAGGAGACTGAGATAGTGTTAAAGGAAGACTGCGGGACCACCTTGACGGCTGAGGCCGGAGGGCCCTACATCGGCGCGGAGGACGGAGCCATTATCCTTGACGCTTCGGGATCGAAAGGATCGTCCGGAGAGGTCCTCCAATACCGATGGGACTTCGAGAATGACGGAACGTGGGACACGCCGTGGTTGACCAACCCAGCATGTTCCTACATCTGGGGTGACGACTTCACAGGCAAAGTCGCCCTAGAGGTTTCAGACGGCAACCTCACAGCCACAGACACGGCGAATGTGACAATACTCAATGTCTTGCCCTCAGGCGGTGTGACCATGACCCCTTCGCAGTATGAGGGCGGCCCGATTACGTTCTCCGCTCATGTGACGGATCCCGGCAGCGATGATATCATCCTGAAGTGGATATGGGGATACGGCGCGCCTGACGAGTTCTCCACCTATTACAACAATGGCGTCAGCCCTGACACGTACCCGAGCACCGACATCCACCCGAGGGACATCACCGACGTGAAGAGTCACACCTACGGCGACAACGGGGCGTTCACGGTGACCGTCTTCATCAGAGACGACGACAGCGGCTCGTCCGGGACGACACTCACCATCACCGCCACGCCGGACAACCTCCCGCCATCGGTCTCGGTCTCCGGCGGGATGGTCATCGACGAGGGCCAGTCGGTCTCGCTGACCGCCACCGCCAAGGATCCTGGAAGCGACGACCTGAAGTTCGACTGGTCATGGGGAGAAGGTTCGTCCGACTCAAAGATCTATTACAACGACGGCGTCGGACCGGATCCGCCGAACAGCCCCGGCGGGACTTGGCCTTTCACCGCCACAGACACGGCGACCCATCCGTACGGAGACAATGGGGTGTACACGATTACGCTGGAAGTCACAGACGACGATGGCGGTTCCACCTCATGGAGCGGGCAGCTCGTCGTGAACAACCTCCCGCCATCGATATCTCCGTTCGGCCCGTTCGCAGCCGATGAAAGCGTTCCTCTAAACATCAACGCTACCGCCACCGATCCCGGCAGTGACGATCTCACATTCATATGGGCTTTCGAACTCGGCCCGACATTCGACAACATCCACTACAACAATGGGGTTAGCCCTGACCCGTCACAGAGTCCTGACGGCACATGTCCATTCACAGCGATTGACGGCGTTGGGTACACATACGGGGATAATGGAGTCTACGTTCTCATCCTCACGGTGACGGACGACGATGGCGGTTCCGCCTCCTATTCCACGGAGGTGAATATCAGCAATCTACCGCCAGCGATTTCACCGTTCGGGCCGTTCGAGGTGAACGAAGCAGACCCGCTCTCGATTACCGCCAACGCAGTCGACCCTGGCAGTGATGACCTGACATTCACTTGGAACTTCGAATACGACCCGATGACCCAGATCGTCTATTACAATGACGGGGTCGGACCTGACCCGCCAAAGAGTCCCGACGGTACTTTCCCGTTCAGCGTGGATGATTCGACGGCTCACACCTATGGCGACAATGGCGTGTTCAGGATATCCCTCAGAGTCGAGGACGACGATGGCGGTGCCGCCACGTACGAGACGACCGTGACCGTCCTCAACCTCCCGCCAACTATCCTGAATGCGGAGGCGTTCATGGTCGCCGACATCACGTTGCGAGTGGCGGGGGAGAAATGGCACGACGTCATCCTGAGGTTGTACACGGACGGAAATGAGACTGGATACGCTCAGGTAATCAGGTACCCCGGGAGCCCGGACGACCAGTCCGCGACTCTCCACGACGTGAAGGTGAGCCTGACCAGGAAGTTCTCCGTCGTGGCGTACTACACCCCAGATGATGACCCGATAAACGGCCAACCGAATGGAGCGAATCCAGCGTGGATCATCTTCCACTGGGAGAACGGGAACGAGACGAGACTCCACCACACATTCAACGTGAGGCACAACGGCACCGGGACATGGCAGGTGGAGAACGTTCACTTCTACGCAGTCAACCAGATCATTCACCTAGCCGCCACCGCACACGACCGCGGAAGCGACGACCTGACGTTCACCTGGGATTCGGGAGACGGGAGGATGTTGACATCGACATATTACAACAACGGCGCAGGCCCAGATCCGTACCCGAGTCCAGATGTCAATCCTATCACCGCCACAGGCGAACAGGTGCTGGTTTATGGTTTCGCGGGCACGTACACGATCACCCTGACGGTGACGGACGATGATGGTGGCTCTATTGTCAGCACGATAACCATGACAATCGGGTAAGGCCACCGATATCCGCTGAGTGCGGAGCCATTGCGGCATGTCCTTATTCGGCATGCTGCGTGCGATGAATGAAACGCCCGGTCTGGGATCATCAGCCCCTTAACAAGAGACTGTTCACCACAAACATCAGGATTCTCCATCACTTGAGAGAGAAGTTCTGCCAATCATTCGCTAACCCAGCCGCCCTCATGATTCAACAAGGGAATGAGAGCAGCACTTGGGATCAGCGTTAGTCGCATGTGCAACTGTTCGGGCATTTGCGGTGAGCCGCATAGCTACAAGCATGTTCGCAGGCGTTCGTGCCATGGGTAAGTTTCTCTTCGCGTGTCGTGCACGCGAACCGAGCGACTTTCACCTCATCATCTTCACGTCTCTCCGCGAAACGCGGTCCAACTGGGACTGACCAGGAGTCTGCCGAGATAGAGCGAAAGGCATACCGCTTTAGCAGTACGGGCCTGAGGCCGCGGCGATCCAGCATCGATTGAGTGTTTATGGAACTGAGCTCCTGCGACGACACGAAGGCGTTCAAGTCACCAACTTTATCTCTTTCGTACCAACGTCTTTGAGCTTAAGATACGGATACGAGTTCCTGAGTATTCGCAAATGAGCCTTGCGGAGGTGCTCGCCAAGAGTTGAGCGAGAAAGCCCTTCCCTCTTGGCTATTCTGCCGATACTGGTCTTGGCGGGAACCTCGAATAAGCCACTCTCGTAGGCGGAAACGAGTGCATGGATCTGCCTGTCCGTCAGCCCCTCGAAAAAGTGCACTGGCACGGCCCCGATGTCATGGATGATGTCGAGACGATCTCGAGGGAAATGCGAGATGACCTCGATGCGTCCGCTCTTCTTCATTTCGGCGACGAAGGTGGCCAGAGGTTTCGTCCCAGGTGAGATGATTCGGTGAAACTCCCAACCACCGTGGTAGGCGACGGGCGGGACAAGCCAGAGCATGTTCTCCTCGGCTATCGACGATACCGAGCGATATTTCCTGCACCTGCAGTCCCTTGTCATGGTCAAAGCGGACTGCCCGTCACGAAACATGTCGTAAGCGCCTAGCCTTTCCTGTGCGGCGTGCAGGACGTCCGCTAGCCTTGACGGATTCGGCGCCATGATTTGGAGAACCTCATTTGAGCCGTTGCACCATAGCGTCATTTGGACATCAGGGAAAGTCGCGGAGAAGTCGCAGAAAGGGCATGGATGTTGGATGCGCACGCGAGTGTCCAGGAAGTTCATGAGAAATCATCAGGGTCGGAGAATAAGAATGTTCTGCCGCTCCAGGGCGGCCCGCGGCAGAGCCGTCTATTGGCGGTACAAAGTCCATCAATGCAGACCGCCTATCCACTTCCGCATGATGCCAAACTCGGTTTACCTGCGAGACAGACCTGGCGACATAAGCCAAGGCTCTGACCAAGAGCTGCGCTCCTATCTAGCGTCGGAACATGGAAGTGATATGGGTTGGCTCCTCTCTCAAGTCAGGGGAGCGCGTAAGCTATCTGAGGGGCGGAACGACTCCTTATGGAAGCGGCTGCGAGGATGGCTTCGTCGTCATCTGTACTCACCGGAGCCTGTCGACCTTAACCCTCGGGGTGCTCACCGCGACCGTCGCGACGTCTCAGCAGACCTACTGAAATCCTCTCCACCGATTCCTCCATTACCGCACGAACCCCGCCCGAGCCATCTTGCTCTGGTCGATTCCTTGAATCGTTATCAGGAGTGATAGCCGCCACGAAATGTACTTGTCGTCTTGCCCGCCATGATTCCTTTCGATGGTTAACTCCATCTCCGTCGTGGGGGCAACAGTAATCGGGCGCGCATCAGCGCTGGCTCACTCAGGCCCATGAAACTCCCGTGGAAGATGCCCTTCAAGATCGCCACGGCCCCGCGACGGAATCCTTGGGCAAGAGGGTGCCAGCCGAAGTGGCCCAGGTCGAGGGTGAAGCGACATGGTCGCAACGTTAACAGGGATGAAGCGGAAGGTGTGCCTGGTCGGGGACGAGGGTGTCGGCAAGACGAGCATAGTCCGTCGCTTCGCGCACGCCGCCTTTGACGAGGGATACATGCGCACCGTCGGGACGATGGTGAGCAAGCGGGACATGAACGTCCCAGAAATGGGGCACATCGTCACCCTCTTGATATGGGACATCTCAGGACAGAGAGACTTCGTCGATCTGTTCAAGGAGGCCTACTTCAAGCACATTCGAGGGATAGTTCCCGTCTTCGACCTGACCAGGCCGGAAACATTCGAATCGCTGCACGAGTGGCTTGGAGAAACCGTCGCCTCGGCGCCTCAGGTCCCCATGACTGTGCTGGCGAACAAGGCGGACTTAACGGGAGAGAGAAGAATCGCAGACTCGCAGGTCAAGGGTTTCTGTTCACCTCGGTCTATCTCTTGGATGAAGACGAGCGCTAGGACGGGCCAGAATGTCGAGACGGCGTTCCATCATCTGGCAGGCGAAATGGCAAGGAGATGACGGTCGGGCGCAACGCCCCGCGTCTCGCGAGGGGGCAAGAGGGAGCGTACACGGGATCGTGTCACTGGGGGAAGACAGGAGCGCACTGGCGAGTACGTTGTGACGGGCGGGGCTGGAACATTGGAACGGTTCTAGGCGTTCAGACGGAGAGGATGGGCGGCCTCCCGACCGTCATCGGCTCTTAGGCTCGTTCGTGACTTCAGCCTGCGACTGTTTTGCCTTCAACGCCCTCAGCATTGCGACTCCCAGCCCCGCCAGAAAGATTGCGATGTCTACTGCGGTCCCGAGGCTTATCGCTGGCGGTATGGAGAGTTGGCAGGTGGCATGGGAAAGAATCTCAGTGACCGCCTGACTTCGGCATTCTTTTTCTCCGAAACGGCTGACGAATATACGCCTCCTCCCCTCTGACGGAGGGCATATTCCAGAGGCGATTGTCTCCACAGTGCCTATTTGGTCTTGGGAGAAAGGGAGGCCCTCAGGCGCAGGCCTCGCCTCTCTAGCGAGACCAGCCCCTTCTGGGACAACTTCCTGAGATGGTACAGCGCCAGTTGGCTGGAGACTCCAAGTTCCTCCGCCAGCATTTTGACCTGCTTCCCTGTGTCACGCTCGACGGCTTTGAGCAATCTCCTCTCGATTTCGTGCAGTTCCCCGCCGTTTTCCACGGGAAGAGGGACACCGGCAGGGTAGTACGTCCTCCTTGTCCTCTCGATTCTCGCTTTGATCTCACCGTCCTTCTCGAGCCTCATCAGATGCCACGAGAGCGGGCCGTTGTCCAGTTTCAGGTTGTTCTTGATGTCCATGTAGTTGTCCCCGGGGTTTCCCATGATGTATCCAAGTATCATGCCTCGCCTCAGGCAATCGTCTTTCTTGTCGAACTTCCGGCGGTTCACAGCCGCGAGCACCAAAGTCATAAGAGGGATTCTGACGCATTCAATCCCAGCGACAGCTCCGACCAAGACGACAGCGGCGAGGAACAAGGGGAGGAGGACAATATTCGAGTTGCTCGTCACAATGATCTCGAGGCTGTCACTGCTGTCCAGCCCCGTTCCATTGTCGATGACGGTGAGGGTGACTTGATATCGACCGCTGTCCTTGAAAGTGTGAATGACCACTTCGCCTGTGAGAACCTCGATGATCCCGCCCTGATTGTCCGTTATGCTCCATTTGTACTCGGTAATGTTGCCAGTGGACCCGCTGCCGTCCAGGGTCACAGGCTCGCCGACCTGCACTTGGTTCTTCCCCGCCGCCTTCGCAACTGGCGGCTGCACACCCGGCGGGAGCTTCGTGCTGAACCTGATTGCCAGAGACGGACTCGGATGGTTCCCCGGGTCGCTGATGTCGGCCAGCGTTGAGTTGAAAGTCACCGCGTAATCTGTCTGCGGGCTGAGGGGGTTGTGACCAACGACAAGGATATCATTTCCAGAGGGCGTCCTGTCCCAAGTGAATGTTCTTCCGCCGGGATCGGGGTTTACCGAGAATGCCTGCTCGGCGGTCGCCCTGACAATAGCCTCGGTGAAAATGATCTGAATATCTTCTGTCAGCTTGACTCCGTTAGAGCCATCGGAAGGCTCGCTCGAAAGGATTGCCGGGGGAGTCGAGTCAATCGTGAGGATGTCGCTCTCAGTCCAGCTCTTCAACCCAGAACTGTCCATGGCTGTTACCCTGATGCGCGCGTTTGTCGTGTCGATAAACGGCACCGGCCAGGTGCACGGGACGATGCCCACGGTGTCTGTGTCGGAGTAGATCGAATGAGAGAAGCCGTCTGCGCCGCCGTTCTCGGAGTAGTTTGCCCACACCTGCAGCTGCGCGTCGATCTCGTCCGCCATCGACCAGGCGATGTCATGGGCGGAGCCCCCCGTCCAGGATTCTCCCGCTAGTTGGGTTTGCAGGGAGACAATCGGGGCGCAGACGGCATGGAATATCCAACTGGTCGGGTTCGTAAGGTCGAATAGAACGCCGTCAGAGAACGTGTCGTTCACGAAGGCCGTGAAGTCGCCACACGTCCTCAGAGGGCTTGTCGGGACGAAGCGGATCTCTTCCGGCCATGTCCCCAGAGGTATCCTGACCCAATTGACTTGGACCCACTTCCCTGCCGACGTGTCCAGAAGGCCGAAGCTGCTCTCCGTCGAGTTTGACCCGATGCTCACGGGCTCACTGAAGACGACCCTGACTTCCGCGTCGAGGGGGACGTTCCAATCTGTCGGTGAGTAGATCGATATCGAAGGCGGAGTTGAGTCGATCGTGAAATTACCTGTCTCTCCCCAGCCTTTCAGCCCCGACGGGGACACGGTCCCGTCGTCGGTGACCGTGGCATTGATCCTGACATCTGTCGCGGTTATCAACGGGACGGGCCACTGATGGCTCTCCACACCCACCAAGGGACCGCTTATCACGAATGCATTCCCGCCATAGCTGTAATTCAGGTGCACCACCAACGACCCTTTCGGCGTCTCCGCGTCTCTCATCGTCCAGGTGATGGTGTACTGCGTCCCTCCTCTGATCTGCGAAGGCGGATTCGCGAGGGTGATTGCTGGAGGAGTGTTGATGGGAGCGTAGACCTCGAATTGCGGCGAGTCGTTCCAGCCGATCAGACCGCCTTCATCGAGGACGGTCGCCTCTATGACGACGTCGGTCGCCTGTATGATAGGCACGGTCCAAGAGAACGAGACGACGCCGACGAGGGGTCCCGCAATGGGGTAGGTGTCACCGCTGAAGCTGTAGTTCAGGTAGACCACAAGCTGCGACGTCGGAGTCTCGGTGTCATTCATCGTCCAGAGTATCGTGAAAAGGGTGACCTGTTGTATGCGCATGCCAGCCGTCGGCGAGGTTACGGTGATCGTGGGTGCGGTGTTGATCGGCGCGGCTCTCGCCGTGAAGTTCCAAATCGAGCTCCATGCGGAGTACTCATGCTGGTCAAATGCCCTCGCCGCCCAGAAGTAGTTCGTGCCGTCGATGGTCGTGAAGCCGTTCGAGTTGTTGCTGGCCAACTGACCGCCTGCGACATTGCAGCCCGGATATGGCGGGTCGGATGTCCCTATGCAGTAGTCGTAGGTGACCGCGTCGCCGGTATCCGCGTCAGTCACAGCGCTCCAATAGATGATTGTGCTGCCAGGTTGACGGACACTGTCATCTGCTGGCGCAAGCGGCATCGGCGTCGGTGGCGGCGTGTTGATGCAGAACAGCAGCTGCTCAGCGCTCCAGTCGCCCCAGAGCTGCGGGACACGGTTGTCCCGGACCTTCACGTGGAAGTAGTAGCAGGCGCCGTCGACGAGGGTCGTGCCAGCGTAGGTGGCCTGAGGCATGTCCCCACCGATTCCAGTGTTGTTGAGGTCCCACATCACGAGGTCGTCTGACTGCCTCTTGACCTCTATGTGGAAGCCCGTTTGCATCCTGCCCAACGGGTTGAATTTCCATGAGAGCACGGGGACGCGGTTCGTGACGCGCTGCAAATATCCGTCGCCCAGCGCGTGGCCATCGACTTTCAACTCGGTCGCGGTCGGAGGTGTGGGCGGCGTGCTCGTCATGAACAGCCACGGCGTTCCGCAGTTGCTTACGGGGGCGCCCCAGCCGTCAGATACCTCGACGCACCAATAGTACGTCGTCGAGGGATCGGTCTGGAACGGGTCGGAGTAGTTGTTCTGGGTTGTGCCCGTCGAGATCAGAGGTGTATATGTCGGCGTTGTGGAGACCTTCCACGTGTAGTTCAGCGTGTCGCCCGGGTCACTTTCGGTCGAGTATGCCCACCACACCCTCTGGTCGCTCTTCGCCGATGTCGTCCAGCCGTTCACCGGCCATAACCGGTTGACCGGGGCCGGCACACAGTTGGTGTGGAACAACAGCTCAGTTACATCACTGTAGTCCGGACCGGCATCTTTCGTCCTGACTCCCACCCAGTAGTCGTGGCATTTCAGGAGAGGGAGGCCGTCATACGTGGTCTCTTGGACCGCACCGACATTATCCGTCCAGACCTGTGACAACGCATCTCTTATGTAGATTACCGCGGCAACCTGCGGGTCGTTGTTCGGGTCATGGTGCGTCCAGTTGATTCGGAAGTTGCTGACAACCGTGATGTGGTACAATGCAGGGTCGCTCAAATCCCAGTTGCAGAGACCCTGGATGCAGACCGGGTCCGGCGGGTTAGGTCGGTCGTTCTTCCTGATTTCCTGGAATTGCCAGAAATCCTGTTGCACCGAGTTCGTGTCGCGGCAACTCGCGGACCTGTTTATCTGGAAGCCCCTGCCAGGGGCGGGCTCATTGTTCATGATCGTGTTGCCCGGCTCCCAATAGAGTGTGCCAGAGCCGCCCGTCATATTGAACTCGACCCTGTCCACGATTATATCCGCGCTGTCGAATGGCGCGTTGGGCTCGCTCGCGTTGTTTTTCCACACTAGCTTCACATTGTCCCCTGTCTCCACGAAGTAGTCCTTGGTGGATGTCTCGACGAAGTACCAGCCATAGGGCGGAATGGTCCCGGCGGGAACCGCCACAATCGGACCGGACATGTTCCCTGGGATGTCCTTCTGTATGTAGAACGCCGACGCGTCAACGGGATTCGGAGTCGGGTTGCATAGCCAGGCGTAATCCGTGTAAGGGCTAATCGTGCTGTTCGTGACTATGCTATATATCTTTATCAGCGGAGGCTGCAGGGTCATCGGTGAGGCGTTGAGTCCTCCGTGTTGTGGCGGCAGGCCAGTGTGCCAGTCGTGCGCCTCTTTGAACACGATGCCGGTCAGCCATGGCTTGCTCGCATCGAGCTGGGTGTTGTTGCTCATGTCGCCCCATGTATACATGATCGGGTCGTTTTCCTCGCCGCCTTCTCTGATCCAAGGGGTCTGGGATTTGGTGGTCCACATGTTCCCGTTAGTGTCGACATCGAAGAATCCGTCGCTGTAGCCTGGGCGGCTGAACACAGATGTCTTGTTGGAGTAGTCGACGCCGTCGATGAACGTCCTGATCGGCGAACCATTAGGGAGAACCTCGCCGGTCTCCTGATTCGCTACGCCATACAACTCGTAAGGCTCTGGGATACCACCTTTGACGGAGGGTGCAGGCAGCAGAAGGAGGAGCTGAGCGGCTATGATGAGGCAGACGACCTTTGGCATTCCCGTTCTCTTCAAGTCAATCCCTGTCGCCCAAGGGTTAGAGCGAATAAATATACGTTCTGGTTCGCCGTTTTACCCATATATCAGCATGCCTGCCTAGAGCAGGCTAGCATCATAGTCAGGTTCCCAGAGAGTTACGACGCAGTGGTGCATGTGAGGGAGGCGTTCCTGAGCGAATATGGCGAGCGGGCGAACCCCAGTGAGGAATCGATGCTTGTGTTGTCGGCATGGAATCTTCCCCGCCATTGCCTGATATCGGGTGTAGATTCAACGTCGGAAACCCTCATATACCATGCGGCGAATCGTGTCAGTTGGGGACTTGAGATGGACGCGAAGAAGGCGGGAGCGGCACTTCTCTTGGTTATTTCCATCGCAATCCCATCCTTCACGTTGCTCATCACGGTTCCCCGAACCGCTTCGGCCTACACGCCTCATGCGCCAATCTACATCAACGGGAACGGGGCATTCACTTTCGCTAACGGCGTCACAGGCGGCGCTGGGACGCCATCAAATCCTTACGTCATCGAAGGCTGGGAGATCGTCGCGTCCACGGCAATCGGCATTGAGATCGGGCAGACGACAGCCTCCTTCGTCATCCGGGATGTATACGTTCACTCCGGGGGATCAACGAATAATGGCATCTATTTGTACATGGTATCCAACGGTCGAGTGGAGAATGCCACGTTGACCGACAATTGGAACGGCATCTTCGTCTACACGACCTCGCGGAACATCACGATCACGGGGTCCCGCGCCTCCTCCAACAGCTACACTGGCATCGCCCTTTCGGCGGTTTCCCAAGTCACGGTAAGCGGAAACCAAGTGTTCTCCAATGAAGGGGGAATCAGCGTCCAGTCCTCCAGCAACGTGGCCATCGTGGGCAACAACGTCAGTTCGAACGGAGGCGGCATTTCCTTCCTGTCGGTCCCCAATTCCACAATCGCGGACAACCATGTCTCCTTCAACGGGGGAGCGGGGATTCACGTCTCTCAATCGGACAATGTCGTCGTGGCCGGCAACGACGTGACTGAGAATGCATATGGTATGAACCTGTTTAATTCGGCAGCTGCTAACGTCACGGGCAACGTGTTCACATCGGACGGTCTCTTTCTGGGCGGAGATTCGCCAATCCATTTCGATTCCCACACGATCACGCCGGATAATCTGGTGAATGGGAGACCTCTCCGCTACCACAGCAATTGCGCGGGCCTTGACGTTGATGGAGCACCGATCGGGCAGATTCTCGTCGCGAGTTGCCAGAACGTCCGAATCGCGAACCTCACGATTTCCGATGTAGACGTGGGAATCCAAGCGGCGTACATGAACGACCTCGTCTTATTCCGCAACAATGTCTCTACAACAGACAGAGAGGCCATTTTCTTGCAGTCCGTGAGCGATGTCGTCATGACCGAGAACAATGCTTCTGCGAGCGCTTCGGGCGGCGTTATTTTCTTCGTTAGCTCGAACGTCACAATCGCCGACAACGATGCGTTCTCGAACCACGGCGAGGGGATCAAGCTCACCACCGTCGTCAACGCAACGCTCGCTGGCAACAGAGTCTGCTCGAGTGACACGCACGGTATCGGAATGGTCTGGGCCAGCAACATCCTCGTGACGCAAAACGAAGTGTGCGGGAACCGTCTTGACGGCATCGGCATCTTCGAGTCACGCAACGCCGCGGTGACCAACAACACCGCGCTCTCCAACGGTCAAGCAGGCATCCACATCGTGAAGACCGATAACGCGACTGTCGAAGGAAACGAGGCGGCGAGCAACGGATACGGGCTTCTCGTCGGGTGGGGCAATCTGACTATAAGGAAGAACCGCGTGACGTCCAGCCGATGGAATGGGATGAACATCGGAGCGACGAACGCAACCGTCACGGAGAACATCTTTTCCTCGTCTTTGGGCACAGGGATTTTTTTCCTCACCGCCAAGAACGTCACCGTATACCACAACTGGTTCACGCAGAACGCCGCTCAGGCCTTCGACAGCGGGGGTCCCGAGAACTCTTGGGACGACGGGTATCCGAGCGGCGGGAACCATTGGTCCGACTACGGGGGCCCCGACGCCTGCAGCGGCCCCGCGCAGGATGACTGCACGGGCCCGGACGGAATCGGTGATGTCCCATATGTCATCGATGCAGACAGTGAGGACCATTATCCCCTGATGCCGCCGCCGAACACGCCTCCGGTCGCCGCATTCGTGGTCTTCCCCTCCGAGGGGACCACAGCGACATCGTTCGAAGTCAACGCCTCCTCCTCATCTGACAGTCAGGACCCTGCGGACGCTCTTGAGGTACGTTGGGACTGGGAGACGGACGGAGCCTGGGACACCGACTGGTCGACTGAGAAGAATGCCTCGCACCATTATGTGAGACCGGGGACGTACACGATCGGGCTCGAGGTCCGGGACACAGGAGGACTCGATAACCAGACGACCCGGGCGGTCGTCGTCGTGAACACGCCGCCAATCGCCGAATTCACAATCGTCCCGTCCTCCGGCGAGACGCAGACGAACTTCACGTTCGACGCCTCGCAGTCCTTGGATATGGAAGATCAAAGCCTCGTCCTCCAGGTCCGCTGGGACTGGGAAGGCGATGGAGTCTGGGACACCGAATGGACCGAGGTGAAGCAAGCTCAACACCGATACGACGAGCCCGGTACCTATGGGGTCCGCCTCGAGGTGAGGGACACCCTCGGACTCTCCAACGTTACCTCGAAGGATCTGGTCGTCTCGCCGATGCCAGACGGCCCCCCGGACGACGCGTTCAATCCGACTCTCTTGCTGGTCGTGCTATTCGTGTTGGTCGTGGCCATCCTTGTCATCGCAATCCTCCTGTGGAGACGGAGGAAGCGGACCGTGCAATCCTCACGAAGTCCGAATGGCCGTCCTCCGAATCAGTAGGGGAGCGCCATCCCGAGACAGAGGGGCGCATTCGCCGGATTAGCCTTCCCGTGGTAAGTGGTCGAACCAGAGACTTTTCCATCTCGGCCTCCATCCCATCCGGTCGATGACTGACGGCTCACTGCCTGTCAACCCATGAGGAGACAGACTTCCGACCCCTTCCGAATTGTTGACTGCTGCGTGGGGGTTCAAGGTGTCCGGAGTTAGTTTACTCTTTCGCGTCATGCTTAGCCCATGCTTGCTCAATCCAAGTGCGGAGGTCCTGCTCGGATGAGGGCTCTGTCTGAGTGCTTTGCGGGGATGAGTGACTTTCTCCCATTGTAGCTCCTCGGCTGACGAGAAACTTACCGACATTCACTTGCACTCCTTCGGCCGAATCATAGACAGGCATGTCAAGACCGATGGCACCCGAGATGTTGAGGCCAGAACAGACAATTCCTTTCCGAATCGTCCTGTCGAATTCCAATTCGGGAAGAGAAAGAATCGTTATGGACGCATCGTGCCTACCGCAGGCAACAAACCTGCCGAATGGGTCAACAGCGAGACATCCCATCTTACTAAGTGTCGCAGTCGGACCTGTTGTTGTACCTGACGGCATGTCGACAATACCGACGGTCGTTCCAGATATGAAGACAACACTATATCCATCTGCAATGGGCCAGAAGTCAGCGACTCCCCCATGTATCGGACTTGTAGAGAATGGGATAGACCGACGGGCGAAATCCCGAATCTGAATTGATAGCTGGTTGGAGAGGACAACGAAACGATCTATCTTTCTTGTGGCGAAGATGCGACCCATATAAAGCGTTCCCCCTGGTTTTGTTTCATGGACTCTCATAACCTTCCCCGTTGTGCTTTCAAGCTCTCCAAGTGCCACCCTTCCCACCACAATTCTTCTCCCATCGGCAGCGTACACGACGCCGCTACCCACCAAGTCTGGATACTTCACGCTCCAAACAAGCCTGCCTGTAACTACCGAGAAAGCGTGAGCAAGAATTCGCCCGTCGACAGTGATTAGCGTCTTTCCATCTGGAGACCATGCCAATCCCGCCACTCGACTCGACAGGGTGTTGAAGCGGTGTATTGTTCGCCACCTCTTTGTCTCCCAGATCACCAGGTCACCATCAGCCCCTCCAGTAGCTAGGAACTCTCCATTGGGGCTCCAAGCAAGAGTAGTCACCGGAGCGCTATGTCCGCTGAGCCTTGCCACCTCCTCGTTGGAATCCATTCGCCAAACCCTCACAACGGAATCCTCACCACCCGCAGCCAAATGCTTGGAATCCGGACTCCACTCAAGCGCTAAGACGGCTCCCATTTCACCAAATCGACAGTTTGTGAGGTCGGCATTAATCATCTTGGCTTTTGCCAGAGAGGCATTGCTGAAGTCCGAGCCTATCAAGCTGGACTTCGTGAGATCAGTACCCGTGAGATTGCTACCTTGCAGATTGGCGTTATTCAGGAGTGAAGATTTCAGATTGCAGTTACTCAGTAGCGCTAGAGGTAAATTGATTCCACTCAGCTCGAATCCCTCCAGGTTCAGAGAAGCCAAGTCCTCGCGTCTTAGATTCAAGAACTCCAGGATGTTGGTTGCGAGAGGTCCCCTACGCAGGGAGGAATCTGACGCGACATCAGTCAACCAGCCTCGGAGCACCTTTGTGTCGAAGTCCCTATCCGCAAGGAAATTGAGGATTTCCTCACGGATGCGCCTGTTATTGAAGACATCGGGTTTGCCATTGGAAATCTCCTTCAACAAAACCCTTGACACAAAATAGTCAAGCAGTGACTTATGCGAGAATCGATACGCTCCCACAGGCCCCACCCGATGCAAGAAAGAGCATGTCAGGAAATCATGGAGGAACCATTCAATTTCCCGGGCAAGCCTGACGCCAAACTTGGATTCCAAGGGTAGGGCTGCCGGGATTCTGCGATAGTCCACCTCCGGCAAATTAGCAGAATATAGCCAGCTCGCTAGCATTTCGACAAGTTCCAAGCGGTCTTCGCTCCTAATGACCGTCCTGTCTTTGGTGATTTCTCGTTTGAGTTCATCATCGATGAGGTGGTCGTACAAGGTCGAGGCCGAGATTTTAGTCTTTGATTCAATGAACCTCGGAAGATATCGAATGATGAGGTTCAGGAGAACGGGTCTCTGGGCTAAGTCGCGGAGATCGTAAATGTCGTTGATCCGTTCCCCATAATACTCCCACGTCAACCCGTCTGTTGAACCAGAAAGTCGTTTTTGAAGATACTCTTGAATCTGCGGTTCCTCCAGAAACTTGAGGTAGACCGTCTCCACACTACCTTCCTTCTCAACCGCCTGAAGAACCTCTCTTTCATTTTGATACGTCCTGAAGTATTCAGTTCTGCATGTTATGAGAACCTTTGATTTGGACTTTGCGAGCTGCATTAAATTGCGGAAGTTTGAATATGTTACATCGAAGTCGACCCGTTGAGCCATTTCGTCGAAACCATCGAGAATAAGAAGAAGGAAGCCCTCTTCGTTGAGCATCCTGAAAACCCTAAAGTTTGCGTTGGATATGCCACACTTATTTACTAGCTGATTCGTTATGAGGGATTCGATATCGATGGTTTTCGAGAAGTCGCTGAGGGAAATCAGGATGGGAAGCCTTGCATTTGGTCGACGCCCGTCGAGGATGTCATTCGCGGCATCTCTCGCAAGCTTGGCGCAAAGAGTGGTCTTCCCGGTTCCATATTCTCCGAGAACTACCAAAACATTTCTTCCTGGACTTTTGAGCCAATCACTTACATACTTGTCGATTGGGGTATATTCCATACGTGTTTCCTTTCCGGTTGAAGCGTCTCTTGTGACGGTTTCGCCACTCAAGTCCACATAATATCGAGCGAAATCGTCCCGATCGAAAGCCCCAACCAAGTCCTCGAGATATGGTGTGAAATCGAGAGCCGTACTCTGAAGTTGTCGCAACGTGACGAGTTGAACACCATTCTCTTCTTGTTGGTACGAGAGCTCTTTGCTGAAGCTGTTAGTGGTGACCACCATGATGTGTTGAACCTTGTTCTTTAACCTTAGATTCAACAAATTATTGATGTTGTCAATCACATCCTTCTTGTATAGTGGACCCTCAGTAACATACTTGCACTCTACAGCCAACCTAACCACAGAAGAGCCCGGGACTGGATATTCAACTACTAAGTCTACTTGATGGCCCGAGATCTCCAGGTTGCGCATCACCTTGTACCCTAACATGCGGAAAACTGCTTCAACTTGGTCTTCGAAAATGTCCCCTTTAGTTTTTGCGGAAGTCTCATGATTCATCCTATTCTCTTCCGGTTCCGAATTCTCCAACGACCCTGACAAAGGTCTCACGCCCTCTCAATAGAAAAACGGTAGTTCAGCCTTAAACTCTTGCATTCCGTTCTGTGCCTAGGCGCAAAGTCTACTGTGTGCCCCCACCACTCAGTCTTCACCCTAGATAAGACCCCTCCATTTGACTGCTATGGAAAGAATGTTGCAGCAAAAATAGAGGACAAATGGAACTCCGGGCGTCCCCGAGTCCGTTGCCCAGAATTGGGAGGCACAGCAAGATGCTCTCACCGAAAGGAGTGAATCCACGGACCCGAGCTCTAACGCTCCCTTCGCAAGGGCAAGACATCTTAGGGGGGAACTTGAGACTCTTACAGGGGGCAAGCTATATACGAACTCCGTTCATCCACCTCCGAGGGTCGTTGTACTTGCAGACCGAAGATTCATCCACTGGCAACCACGCCCTGCATTTCTCAGTAGATAGTCACCTCCTGCTCGAACTCGGCGAAAGGCTGGTTGCCCGGAAGTCGGTCGCCTTGGGGGAACTGGTCAAGAACGCTTATGATGCTGATGCGACAAGAGTCACGGTGCGTCTGCGAGACGTGAGTAAGCCCGGGGGCACCATCCTAGTCGAGGACGATGGAGAAGGAATGACGTTCGAGGATGTCGTGGCCGGGTGGATGCGCATAGCCACCGATACGAAGCTCAAGAGCCCCGTGTCCGCCAAGTATGGGCGACCCCGCACGGGATCCAAGGGGATTGGTCGATTCGCTTGTCGGGTTCTTGCCGACGCCATCATGATCGAGACTGTTGCCTTGCGGCCCTCAGGCGAGAAGGAAAGAGTGACGCTCTCGATCGACTGGACAGAGTTCAAACCCGGTACGCTAGTGGGATCTGTTCCAGTGGCTTACAGTCGACAGGTCGTCGAGCCGAGTACGCCGACTGGTCTCAAGCTATCCCTGAAACGGGTTCGCGACGTATGGACCGACGATGACATCCTGGAAATGAGAAGAGATCTCATGACCCTGGTCTCGCCGTATGGCGTGAGACAAGCGTTGGGCGATCTCCCCAGTTCCTCCGCCATTGAGGACCCCGGGTTTGAGATTTCAATCGACGCCCCAGAGCTCGAAGGCGTAAGCGGACCGGTCTCAGAGCAGTTCCTGAAGCATTCCTGGGGTCGCTTGGAGGGAGAACTGAAAGAAGATGGGACGGCAAAATACACACTCGAAGTTCGTAGAGCCAAACGGAAGTACAGCTTGACTGCCGAACGAAGGTTCAGCAAGGCTGGCCCCGCGAGGTTCGTTGTGGACTACTTCGTGTGGAAACGGGACTATCTGGCAGGCCTAAGCATTAGCGTGCGTGACGCGCAGAAGGTGGGGATCGGGCAAGGCGGTATCCGGGTTTACTTAGACGGTTTTCGAGTGCTTACATATGGGCAACCGGGTGACGATTGGCTCAAGCTGGATTTTGACCGCGGCCGCCGCCTGACGACATTCAGAGTTCTCAAGGAAGTCGACAAGGAACTAGAGCGACCGGCTCTCTTCCTTCCCGGTAACAACCAGATATTTGGCGCAACTTTTCTATCTCGCCTAGTGTGGTGTAACACGAGTCCTTAGTCTTATATCCACGGTCGCCCATGACGGTGCATGCGGGTCGCTCCCTCCGTCATACTCTCCGCCGAAGAACA